>SDBV01002621.1_pt1 | contig 26824 bp, 19 predicted proteins | sample 2277081 | NCBI WGS metagenome assembly SDBV01 (sample SAMN10402039, study PRJNA504765) | marine sediment metagenome | isolation source: marine sediment core GS10_PC15, 223 cmbsf | place: Arctic Ocean: Southern Knipovich Ridge | collected 2010 | reverse complement strand
ATAATCGAGAAGGACGATAGTTTCTTTATCGGCTACTGCCCCGAGGTTCCCGGCGCAAATGGTCAGGGCGAAACCATTGAACAATGCAAGGAAAGCTTAAAAGAAGCCATCAAGCTGATTCTTAAGGACAAACTGGAAGATGCCCTTCGCGGTCTGCCCGACAACGCCATTCGTGATACCGTTACGGTAGAATGAAACGGAGCCACCTGCTGCGGCACTTGCGTTTTCATGGATGCATTTTAAAAAGAGAAGGTGCCAGACATACGCTATATACCAACCCCGCCAATGGTATCGCTGAAACAATCCCACGCCATAACGAGATAGCTAACAAACTGGCCGAGAAAATCTGCAAACGTCTTGATATACCAAAACCTTAAAAAGGAACTTTCACACCCCGTGGCAAGGGGTCATGAACCCCAAGACCACGGGCAATGCACTGGTGCATTGAAGAATATGATCCTGAGGCTTGCTTTAATATTTTAAAGAAATGTTTATCAATACTTGAACAAGAGGCTAAAACACAGATTATTTATTCCAATCAACAGCAGACTTAGATCCCATTGGCCAGATGCTCAACCAGTATTTTAAGCCCGATAGCGATAAGCACGACACCTCCTGCCACCTCTATCTTGGTGGACGAAAAACCCAGCTCACCGCAGCGCTGGCCTATCACTACGCCGGCAAAGCTCATCACAAAAGTCACTACCCCTATGACGATCACGGGAGCTATTATGACCACGTTCAAAAACGCGAAGGTCACGCCCACGGCCAGCGCGTCAATGCTGGTGGCCACCGCAAGCCCAAGGAGCACAAACATGTCCATCACGTTTGCGCCTTTCTCTGCCTTCTGGATGATCACAGCCTCGTAGATCATCTTCACTCCCAGGAAGCTGAGTATCCCAAATACTATCCAGTGGTCGATGCTTACGATATATGACCTCAGAGACATGCCCGCAAGCCAACCCACCACGGGCATCAGGGCTTGAAACCCGCCAAAGAACAGGGCTATGCGCAATGTGTGGCCCATGCGCATGCTGCAGTACGCAAGCCCGCTTGCCACAGAGACCGCGAATGCGTCCATGGCAAGGCCCACCGCAATGGCTATCATGGTCAGAAAGTCCAAATTCCTATTTGCCACCTTTCATGAAATAGCAAAGACCTCCTGCTACCCATTAAGGTAACAGGAGGTCTAATATTCTAACTCACTATCCATACAATCTGGCTACATACTTCGATGGCCCACAAACCCTCTTAATTATAAGAAGTAGTTTTTTCTTTCGCCGTACTTCGAATAATTTATTGCAACACACCACTTGTACCACTGTTTCTGATTTGCCGTGGATGGTAGGCGTGAGTCGTGAAGGCGTACTATAGCTACGCCGAACGGCTCACAACACCCCAGACGCGGTGAATCAGGAACTGTGGGCCCAGAGACCGTGCTTGTTGCAGTACTCCCTGGCACTAACACTTGCGGCCTGTATGCAGAACTCCGCCTCAGGGGCGTCGCCCGGCTTCAGGAACTTCCAGTACGACACACCGTCTGCGATAAGCTCGATCCACTGTATGTAATGTTCCTGCTCCATCGGATGTGGGACCGAACCAATCTTTACCTTGTACCCAGTGTCCGTCTTCTCGATCACTGGCACATGCTTTTCCTGTGCAGCGTCAGTGGAGTTGGCCACGAGAAGCTCCATGTCCTGGTCACAGCACGAGAGAGTCCCCCCGCCGTCATAAGCCATAAACACAATATTTCCGCATACGTTACAGCGATAGATACCTTTTTGCTCTGCCATAAACACATCTCCTTTCGATAGTGCTGCATTAAACGATAACAGATAAATTATATCAAATAGTATGGGCGTTGGCTAGAAGGCAAAAACCATTGACATCTCAAGTGCACGCCCCTATCCTTTGGATATGACCGTAAGAAAGAAGAAAATACTCGTGGTAGACGACTCAAGGGACTTCCTGACCTACATCGCCGTGCTGCTGAAGAAAATGGGCTTTTTCAAGATCAACCTCGCCGAGAGCGGAGAAGAGGCCATAGGGCTCATGAAGATATGGACCCCTGACATTATGATACTTGACCTTAACATGCCGGAGATGGACGGGCTTGCGACACTTCAGAAGGTGCGCGGCAATGAACAGACTTCAAAAATGCCTGTCATAATGGTAACGGCCTCAAGAGAGTTGCGCAGAGAAAAGGAATGCTACAGGCGCGGTGCTGACCAGGTCATATCCAAGCCCGTCACGCTAGGCAGGCTCAATCATGCCATCCAGGAATGCTTTGCCCTTGCTGGCATGAACAGGCGAAAGAACCTCCGTGCGCCATTTAGCGGACAGGTACTGCTCTCCCATAATGGGAAAAAGGTAAAACTGCGGGCCGCCATGCTCTCAGAGGGAGGTATATTCCTCTTTACAAAGACACCTCTGCCTGTTGGAGAGAAGCCCTCGATGGAGTTCGAGACCGCTGGTTTAAGCCATAAGCTTGACGGGAAGGTGATCTATCACGCCTCGAACTCTGGCACGAACGCAAAGGGCGAAGGCATGGCCCTCAGATTCCTAAAGGCAAAGACCGCAACAGTGAAAGAGATAAGAGGCTTTGTGGAGGGCCTGATAGCAGGGAAGAAAAAAAGCCCCCGGACCTCTAGCAGACCCGGGGGCGGAAGCTGGCTTTAATAAAACTCTAGGTGCCCATCTCCCATGAAGACAGGTACTTTTTCTGCTCTGCGGTAAGCTTGTCTATCTTGACCCCCATGGCCTTCAGTTTCAGGGAGGCGATGTTCTGGTCTATCTTCTGAGGCACTCCGTATACGATATTCTTCAGCTTTTTGGCGTTCTTCACCACATACTCAGCGCAAAGGGCCTGGTTGGCAAAGCTCAGGTCCATGACCTGGGAGGGATGTCCCTCAGCGCTTGCCAGGTTAATGAGCCTGCCCTCGCCAAGCAGATAGATGCGGCGCCCACTTTTGAGCGTGAACTCCTCCACGTACTCGCGCACAAGGCGGCGCTTTTTGGTGAGGGTCTTCAACGCCGGGATGTCTATCTCGGAGTTAAAGTGCCCCGAGTTGGCTACAATGGCCCCGTCCTTCATCTTGCGGAAGCAAGCCTTGTAGATGACGTTCAGGTCACCTGTCACCGTGACGAATATGTCTCCCACCGCAGCGGCTTCCATGATGGGCATGACCTGGAACCCGTCCATCACGGCCTCCAGCGCCTTTAGCGGGTCCACCTCGCAGATAACGACCTTGGCCCCTATGCCCGAGGCGTTCTTTGCCAGGCCCTTGCCGCACCAGCCATAGCCCGAGATCACGAAGGTCCCTCCGGCGATGAGCCGGTTGGTGGCCCTCAGTATCCCATCTAAGGTGGACTGGCCCGTTCCGTAGCGGTTGTCAAAGAGGTGCTTGGTCATGGCGTCGTTGACAGCCACGATGGGGTACTTAAGCACCCCCTCGGCAGCCATGGCCTTAAGGCGGATGACTCCAGTGGTGGTCTCCTCGGTTCCGGCAATGACGTGCTTAAGCAGGTTCTTCTTCTTTGTATGCAGCACGGTCACAAGGTCAGCGCCGTCGTCCATGGTTATATGCGCCTTAAAGTCTGCCGCGGCCATGATGTGCTTGTAGTAAGTATCGTTGTCCTCACCCTTGATGGCATATGTGGGCACCTTGAAATACTTTATGCAGGCTGCGGCCACATCGTCCTGTGTGCTTAAGGGGTTTGATGCGCAGAGCACCACTTCTGCCCCCCCAAGCCGGAGCGTATCCATCAGGTTGGCGGTCTCGCTTGTCACGTGCAGGCACGCGCTCATGCGCACGCCCTTAAGCGGTTTTTCCTTTTTAAAGCGCTTCTTGATACTCTCAAGAACAGGCATATCCATTGCAGCCCATTCGATGCGGTTCATGCCCTTCTTGGCAAGCCCCATGTCCTTGACGTCGTATTTCGGCATTACTCTTCCTTTCAGTGCTGTCCAGATAATATTTTAGAGCCCGGCCTGACCCCTCAGGTCGTCGGCCTTGTCCGTATTTTCCCAGGTAAAGTCTTTATCATTACGCCCGAAGTGGCCGTAGGCAGCGGTTTTGCGGTATATGGGCCTGCGGAGGTCCAGGGCATCCATGATCCCCTTGGGGGTGAGGTCGAAGTTGTCGCGGATGATCTGAACGACCTTCTCGTGGGGTATTTTGCCCGTCCCAAACTCGTCTATGTAAATGGATACAGGCTCGGCAACGCCAATGGCATAGGCCAGCTGCACCTCTATCTTGTCAGCTATGCCTGCGGCCACAAGGTTCTTGGCCAGGTAGCGCCCCATGTAAGCGCCGGAGCGGTCCACCTTGGAGGGGTCCTTGCCAGAGAAGCAACCTCCTCCATGGCTCCCCACGCCGCCGTAGCTGTCAACGATTATCTTCCTTCCGGTAAGGCCGCAGTCGCCCATGGGCCCGCCCACCACGAACCTGCCGGTGGGATTTATGTGGTAGGTGATCTTCTCATCGTCTATGAGTTCTCTGGGTATGACAGGCTTTATGACCTTCTCTATGATGTCCTCCCGAAGCTCCTTCAGGTGCACGTCCTCGCTGTGCTGGCTTGAGATGACAACGGTGTCCACAAGCACAGGCTTGTTGCCCTCGTAGAGGACCGTTACCTGGCTCTTGCCGTCCGGCCTCAGGTAGTCTATCTCGTCGCTCTTCCTGACCTCGGCAAGCTTGCGCGCAAGCTTGTGTGCAAGCATGATGGGCAACGGCATCAGCTCCTCGGTCTCGTTGGTGGCATAACCGAACATGAGGCCCTGGTCCCCGGCCCCTCCCGTGTCCACGCCCATGGCGATGTCCGCGCTCTGTGCGTCAATGCTGGTGATGACAGAGCAGGTCTCGTAGTCAAAGCCGTACTTGGCCCTTGTGTAGCCGATGTCCTTGATGACTCCGCGGACAATGGTCGGTATCTCCACATACGTCTTTGTGGTGATCTCGCCTGCGATGAAAGCCAGTCCCGTGGTGACCATTGTCTCGCAGGCCACCCTGCTCATGGGGTCGTCCTTTATCATGGCATCCAATATCGCGTCGGATATCTGGTCGGCTATCTTGTCGGGGTGTCCCTCTGTGACAGATTCAGATGTAAAGTGATATGTGTTGTTTCCCATATCAAACCTCCATATGGCGTATGTATATTTCCACCAGGCAGCATGCAATGCATACCGTTCAAAGCAGATTTAACTATTTTAATACATAACGGAATGTAATATAAAGCGGCACGGGACAGGCCCGGCAGGGAGAAGTGCAGGTTGTCAGCGCATATTTCGCCCGAGGAAATCACGGGGTTTGCCTGCGCCCTTTGGTGGGCCCACCATTCCGTCCTCCTCCATCATCTCCATAATACGCGCCGCGCGGTTATAGCCCACCTTGAGCTTGCGCTGGACGCTTGATATGGAGACCTCGCTCACGGCCTCGGCGTGGTCCACGGCCTTCCAGAAAAGCTCGTCCCTGTCCTCGGAATACTCGGCATCCACACGGGCGTTCTCCTGGGCCTCGGCTATGGCCTGCATGATGGTATAATCCGGCTCTCCCTGGTCCTTTACGTGGCCCACTATGGCCTTCACCTCGGCCTCGGTAACAAGTGCGCCGTGCACGCGCAGCAGCCGCTTTCCAGGAAGCATGAAGAGCATGTCTCCCCTGCCGATAAGCTGTTCCGCGCCCTGGGCGTCCAGTATGGTCCTGGAGTCCACCCTGGTCGTAACCTGGAAGGCCACGCGCGCGGAGAAGTTGGCCTTGATAACGCCGGTTATAACATCCACAGAGGGCCTCTGCGTGGCTATCACAAGGTGTATGCCTGAGGCCCTTGCCATCTGGGCAAGCCTTGCGATGGAGTCCTCCACCTGTGCGGCGGAGGCCAGCATAAGGTCCGCAAGCTCGTCTATGAAGACCACAATATAGGGGAGCTTCTCCTCTGCCGGGACAAGCTCGTTATAGCCATCGATGTTCCTGACCCCTTTTTCCGCAAGCAACCTGTAGCGGCTCTCCATCTCGAAGACCATGCGCCTGAGCATCTCCGAGGCGTCCTTTGGGTTGGTAACCACTGGGGCCACAAGGTGCGGTATGCCGTCATAGACCGAAAGCTCAAGCAGCTTGGGGTCTATCATCAGCATCTTGACCTCTTCCGGCTTTGCCTTATAGAGGATGCTCACGATCAGGGCGTTCATGAAAACGCTCTTTCCCGAGCCCGTGGCGCCCGCCACCATCAGGTGGGGCATGCGAGTAAGGTCCGCCACCACCGGAGAGCCGAATATGTCCTTTCCAAATGCCAGGGTAAGCCTCGACTCGCTTGCAGCGAAGTTCTCGGAATCCACTATGTCCTTCAGGGCCACTGTCTCCCTGTCGTGGTTGGGGACCTCAATGCCAAGGGACGAGGTCCCCGGCACCATGGAGATACGAATGCTGGGGGCCTTCAGCGCAAGGGCAAGGTCATCAGAAAGGGAGACTACCCTGTTGATCTTCACCCCTGGGGCGGGCTCGTACTCGTTCATGGTAACAACTGGGCCCGGATGGACCTGGGTAACCCTGCCCTTTACCGAGAAGTCCTCAAGCTTTGACTCCAGCAGCCTTGAGTCCCTGACATATTCCTCACGGCTTCGCCTGATGGGGGGGTCGTAGACATGTAGCATGCTAAGAGGGGGGATCTCGTACTTCCGCTTCTTACGCCTGCTGGCAGGAGAGTGCGCCTTGCCTCCGCCAACAGGGCCAACAGGATCAGGGTCAATGGGGATTGCGCCAAGCAGCGCCTCCTCGTCCTCATCGAGCATGACCCCTTCCGTCACCACTGGGCCGCCGGCCCCGTCCTCATCAACAATCTCAGCAATGTCCAGGTCCTCATATGCGCCTGCATTATCCTTGAGCAAAATCTCGGGTTCAAGCGTCTCCTCCTCCTCCCCCTCCTCCCCTTCCTCCAGGGAGGCCTCGTCAATATCCATGATGACCGGCTCCTCCGGCCCTGGTCCTGATGCAGAAGGAGCCTCCGCCTTCAGCAGGAAGTTTATGAGCGCCATGGGGCTCAACAGTATCAATGACGCCATGAGCACGCCCCAGGAGACCACGTAGGCCCCGGGCAGGGTCAACACACCCACCATAAACTTCCCCGCAAGTGTGCCCAACAGCCCCCCGGCACCGTATTCAAGGTCAAATGAGGACTGCATCATGGCAAGCAGGAGTGAGCCGGAGAGCACAAACAGCACGGCCCCCACCAGATGCACACGGAAGCCGGGCCTTCTGAAAAATATCTTAATACCCCTTACCACCAGGAACACCGGCAGGGCAAAGGAGGCTATCCCCAGAAGCGTTATGGCCATGTCCGCCAGATATGCGCCCAGCGCTCCCCCAAGGTTCCTTGGGGCGTTGGCAGTGTCGGTCAAGAGCGAGGCATCCCATTTGTCATAGGTAAACAAGCAGACACCCAGGTAAAGTCCGAAGGCGAAAAGTGAAAAGCCTGTTATACGGGTCTTCAGTTTGCCAGCCATAGCCACCCCATTATCACTCCCGCAAGCACAAAGCGGTAGTAAACAAAAGCATTTAAGGTAAACTTCTTGAGATATTGTATGAGTAGCTTTATGGCCACCACGCCGGTAACAAATGAGGCCGCAAAACCGGCCCCCACAAGCGCCATGTCCGTGTCCCCTGTGGAATCAAAGAGGTGCCTGCCCTCAAGCACTGCCGCGCCTGCTATCACAGGGATGGACAGCAGGAAGGAGAACCGGGCCGCCTGGTCGCGCTTCATGCCCCGGGCAAGGCCCGCAGATATCGTGATCCCCGAGCGTGAGACACCCGGCACAAGGGCCAGGGCCTGCGCAACTCCTATGAAGATCGCGTCCCCCCATGTGAGCTTCTTCATGCTCTTGTGTTGCCTGAACCTCTCGGCAAGGTACATCACAATGCCAAATATAACAAGGGTGGCGGCAATAAGGGCCGGGCTTCTGAACACACCGCTTACATAGTCATTAAGTAAAACGCCCGCAACACCTGCGGGCACCGTGGCCCCGACTATCAGCAGGATGAGCTTTCTGTTGCTGCGCATCATCTCGATGATGTCCTCATGCAGGCATACCAGCACGCTCAGCAGCGTGCCCACGTGAAGGGCCACGTCAAAGCGCAGGGAACTCAATAGCTCGTTGTCCCACCCGAAAAGCTTTGGCAGCAGCACCAGATGAGCGGTGGAGCTTATTGGCAGGAATTCCGTTATTCCCTGAACTATTCCTAATACTATGGCTTCAAACATATCTTGGTATTATATCAATTTTCCGGGTCTTTACGCCCAGAGCTCGCGCTGCTCACACCCAAGGCGGATATACGCGCCTCACAGTAGCTTTCATATACGTAAACAGGTTAGGATAAATTCTATGTCTCACAGCATGAAAATCAAGATCTACTATGAAGATACCGATGCCGGCGGGGTTGTCTACCATGCCAACTACCTGAGGTTCATGGAACGGGGACGCACGGAGATGCTTCTTGAGATGGGCATCGACCTTGCCCGGCTTCATAACGAGGGCCGCATCTTCATAGTTACCCGCGTTGATATAAAATACCGCAGCCCGGCAAGGCTCGGGGACACTGTAGAGATAAAGACCGAGCTGGGGTGGTGTAAACGCGTCTCATCCATGCTCAGACAGCAATGCCTAAGGGGCGATACCCTGCTTGCAGAGGCAGAGGTCACCGTGGCCATGGTGAATTCCGCGGGCAGGCCAACGCGCCTTCCAGAGGAATTCACCAGCAGCCTGGATCGGCCTGAACCGAAATGAACCGGCCTGAACCAGCCTGAACCAGCCTGAGCCGGCCTGAGCCGGAAGGAACCCGGCATAACATAGCATCTGCTGAATATAAATATTAAGGAGAGGTACATATGCTGAAACCTTTTACAACAGCCTTGCTGACCGTGGCCCTTGCCATAATGTTCGCTTCCGCCGTATATGCCGAAGAGGGCAGGCCCCAGGCCACGGTTACTGCTGAACAGGCACAGGAAGCGCTCAAGAAAATCCTGCCTGACGTGATGGTGCTCTCCATCGAACCCGCAGCGCTTTCAGGACTATGGGAGGTGGCCTTCACAAGCCGGGGCGACAAGGGCGTGGTCTACCTCGACCCCACAAGGCAGTTCATAGTGGTGGGCTCGATCATAGGGCTTGACTCAGGCGTAAACTACACCAAGCGGAAGTTCGAGGCCATCAGCACTGTTGACTTCGCCTCCATCCCCCTTGAGAACTCTGTCATCCTGGGGGACCCGAAGGCCAAGTTCAAGGTCGTGGTCTTTGACGACCCTGACTGACCTTATTGCGCCCAACTTCATCAGGAGATGAAGCAGATAGTCGCAACGAGGGACGATATCGTTTTCTACATAAAGATGTTCCCACTGACCACCATCCATCCGGAGGCATACGGTAAGTCAGCAGCCGTGCTCTGCCAAGAAGATAACACAAAGGCCCTCGCAATGCTTGACGATATATTCGCGAAAAAGCCCATCCCTGCGGCCACGTGCAAGACCACCGCCGTGGATGAAAGCATCAGGGTTGGCCGGGGCCTTGGGATATCATCTACGCCTACGCTCATCTTCCAGAGCGGCAAGGTGGCAAGCGGAGCCCTCAAGGCTAACGAGATCGTGGCCAGGGCCACGGAAAAATAGACCTTTAAAATAAACGGGTTAGCGGGTCTCCCACAGCGGCGGTTTCTTTCAATTTTCGCTGTCGGGAGGCCCGTTTTTCTTTATCAAATCCATGCACCTCTGTATCTCCGCCTTTACGCGCTTTAAAAGTTTCCTGGCCCAGACGAACTCCCCCGCAAGTATGGCAAGCGCTAGTGGTATTACAATAAAGGCCGGGCCGGGAAGCACAATGAGAGCAATGCCAATAGCCAAAAGCGTGAACCCCACCACCACCTTCACAAGCCGCTTTGCGTGGCGGTAATACTCAAAGGCTATCTTTTCATAGTCCTGTCCGTTCATCTTAATATTATAATCCGTCAATGGGGTCAGGGTAAATTTGGAGGCGGGGCAAGCGAGCCCTCTGCCTGCTTCCAGAGCGCCTCCGGCCCCTGGCCTGAGTCTATGAAGAACCAGGGCAGTGTCTCATCCCGTGACTTTTTCCTTAATATATACCACGCCGGGTCCAGGCCCGCCGCCTTTGCCGCCTGAAGCCAGGAGCCCCCTTTGAGCATGCCTTCAAGGGCCAGGGCCACACGCCTGTCGCCCTGGGCAAGAAACCCCTGCATGTGGGCAAGCCTTGGGGATTCCGCTGATACACTCACACCATGCAACCCCCTCAACCCATCCCTCACGAGCTTTATCCTCCTGCTTACTTCCTTTAGATCGAGCATGGGCTGCCACTGAAACGGGGTGTGCGGCTTTGGCACGAACACGCTTAAGGTAAGAGCCAGCTTTCCGGCCTTTGAGCACGCACGTATCTCGCTTACAAGCTCCACTATGGCCTCGACATCGCTGGTGTCCTCCCCCGGCAGGCCGAGCATGAAATACAGCCGCAGGCTCTTAAGCCCTCCCTCAAGAAGCCGCCTGGAGGTCTCAAGTATGTCCTCACGCGTGATCTTCTTGTTAATGGCCCTCCTCATGCGTTCTGAGCCAGCCTCGGGCGCTATGGAAACACTGCGGTGGCCCTTTAGAAGTGCTGCAAGCTCGGCGCTCTTTGGCGAGGCCCTGAGAGAGGTTATGGAGAAACTCACACCCTCCATGCCAAGCACCATCTCCCTGTGCGGGTAATCAGAGAGCGACGGCCCGATAAGCCCGACCTTTAAACCACTAGACGCATTCAGAGCGATCTCAGCACAGAGGGCCTCTCCGCTCTTTATGCGCGGGGGGTCGTACACATGGCCCGCCAGGCAGAAGTTACAGCTCCATGGACATCCCCTCATGGCCTCGGCCAGCACCATAGAGGAAAACTCCGCCTCGGGCGTTGTTATCAGGGGAACCAAGGGCTGCGCTGATATGTCACTGACAAAGCGGCGCTTTACTCGCTCGGGCGCTCCTCTTATGGCACGCCTTTGTGATATGTGCCCATCAGGGGCATATTCCAGCTCATAAAAGGCCGGAATGTAAACCCCCTCGATATCCTTTGCCTTGCCAAGAAGGTCTTCCCGACCATCGGAAGCTAAAAAGGTATCCATGAATTCCTGGAGCATCTCTTCGGCCTCGCCCACAAAAACCACGTCAAAGAACTCTGCCAGGGGCTCGGGGTTGGATATGGCGCACACCCCTCCAAGGACCACCAGAGGATGTCCTGCGTCGCGCGCATCCGACCTGAATGGAATTCCGGCAAGGCCGAGCACCTTCAAGACATTCGGGTAGTCGTTCTCAAAGGAGACGGAAAATGCGAGTATGTCAAAGGAGGCCAACCGGCTCTGGCTCTCAAGGGAGAAAAGTTTAGTGCCCGATCGCTCATGCTCAACCATATCATCGGCAGAGGGAAGGAACGCCCGCTCGCAATAGACATCAGGACGCTGGTTAAGCATGGCGTAGACCCCCTGGAAGCCAAGGCTGGACATGCCCACAGAGTATTGGTTGGGGTAGACCAGACAGACCCGCACCTTGCCCCCGGGCTCCTTGTACACAGTGCCGGTTTCCTTCTGAAGAAGGCTCCGGGCATTTTCTATCAGCCTGCGGCTCATCTGAGGCCCGGCCCCCTTAAATCCTTACAAGAACCTTCAGAAAGGACCTCCCTGCGGCAGAGGGTCAATGGATCCGATACCGCTGGGCATCTTTGAAAAGGCAAGGAATTGGCAACCCCGTTGCAAGGAGTCATGGGTCCCAAGCCAGTACGACTCGTTCCCGAGGCCACAGGGAATGCACTTGTGCATCCAGCAGTAAACATCATTATAGTATAGCCCGTTATGTCCATTGCCTGCCTGCCCGAAAATCTGATATATTTATATGCATGAAGCTCACCTTAGTCTCTCCGCCCTTTGGCGAAAAAGGCCAGAAATCAAAAGGGCTCCCCATCGCCCCCCCTGTGCTTGAATACCTGGCAGGCCTTACGCGCAGGGAGTGGCCGGAGGTGGAACTGACCCTCGTGGACGCCAACAAGGAGGCCTTCAACCCGGAGGATACTGATGCCGACCTCATCGGGTTTACGGTGCTCACGCCCCAGGCCCCATGGGTATACCGCACAGCGGACCGCCTGCGCGCCTCTGGCAAACAGGTAGTGCTTGGGGGCATACATGTCACAGCGCTCCCGGAGGAGGCCTCCCCGCACGCTGACAGCATAGTCCTTGGAGAAGCCGAAGAGGTCTGGGCAGATGTGCTCAAGGACGCTCGCAATGGCACTTTAAAGCAGTACTATGACGGGGGCTTGTCTCCCATCGATAATATCCCCAGGCCTGTTACCAACCTCTGGAGCACACCTTATGTATATGGTTATTTCCAGACTTCGAGGGGTTGCCCACACAGGTGCACCTTCTGCTCGGTGCATAAGTTCTTTGGGGGCTCGGTGCGCTATCGCCCTATTGATGACGTGGTAGAAGAAATCTGCGCAAGTAAAAAACGCCTCTTCTGGGGAATAGACGACAACATCTGGGGCACAAGCGTAAAGAGGAGCATAGAGCTCTATCGCGAGATGGGCAAGAACGTTCGCGGCAAATGGTGGTTCGGTTCAGCCGACTTGGTCTCCATGGACCACCCCGACTCTGCGACCATGCTCAAACACGCACAGAGCGCCGGGCTTACAGCGGTCCTGGTTGGCTGGGAGTCCAACAACCCCGGAAGCCTGGAGGAGTACAAGGCCGTCACAAAGCAGGGCCGCTCGCGCAGGGACGCCATAAAGAAGATACGCGCCGCCGGCATCGAGGTCATGCTCTTCATCATGGTTGGAGGCAGGCAGGACCGAATGGAGGATTATGACAGCATACGCTCCCTGTGCGAAGAGCTTTCCGTCTCCGCACACCCGGTCATGACGACCCCCTTCCCCGGCACCGAGCTGTATGAGCAATACAGGCCTCATCTGATCCCAGGCTTAGGCTGGGACAGCTTTGACGGGAACCGCGCGGTATACGAGCACCCAACAATGAGTCCCGCTGTACGCGAAGAGGAGATAATAAAACTCCGCGCAGACCTGTTCTCGGTGCCAAAAATATTAAAGAGAATGAGCAAGGTCTCATGGAAAGGCTTCCCCATGAGCCATATCACATCATGGATGATCCAGTTTCCCCAGGGCAGGGCCTTCAACCAGTACGCCAGAGAGCACTCTGAGCGCATGAAAAAGCATTAGCGGCACTGATCGATCTTGTCGGGCTGATCTATCAAGATCAATCTGATCGGGCCATGAGGACCATGGGCCGGGCCCTCAGGCCTTCTTTATCCTGCCAGCTATCTTCTCAAGCTCGTCACCGAAGAGCGCGGGGTAGAACTCGCACCGTCCCCCAATATGAAGAGAACCTGCCGCCTCCACCCCCACCACGTCCTTTCTGTAAAACACCAGCCGGAAGACCAGGGCAAAGGCCATCAAAGCATACCCGGCATAAACGACCGGGCGTCCGTAGTCCCCGTTCACAGAGAACTTCACCCAGTAATCATATCCCTCAAAATAGATCCGGTTCCCGTCCAGGTCCATGCCAGAGCCCGGGAGCAATATCTGCTCGTTCAGCTTCTTGCCGTCCTTGAAGGCGGCAATGCGCACGGCTGGGTTCACGACCTCCGGCCTCTGCTTTCTTCCACCTTCTGTCTGCTCAGGTGTCTGGGAAAGCATCTGTGGCCGGTTAAGCAGGTCCTCCGTGTCGGACAAGTCACTGATGTCAGTATAAAACCGCACGCTTAAAAATGTGCCCAAAAGTGTGAACGACTGTGCTTCACCGCCAAGAAATTCAAGGCGTGGGGCCACTGCATCCAGAGTATTGCCCTCAGGGTCCCTGACAGCAAGCATGGGCGCCACGTTCATGTCCTTCACCACAAACCACGTATTGCCCTGGTTGTAGGGCCTGTTAATGCCTATCCTGCTTTTGCCCTTCGGGGTGGTAAGGAAGACATCAAGGCTCACCGGGGTTCTCCGCTCGAAGTACACTGGGACCACGTCGTCCACCCGGAACTCCACAAGGGAAACGTCCCCTAGCTTCGGTGGCCTGAGGCTTATGTAATTGTTGTTGAAGGTCTCGCCAACTCCCACGTGAGCCACGCCTGAGAACTTGGTGTAGAGGCTCACTATTGCGCCTATCAGCAATACAAAAAAACTGAGGTGAAACAGCAGTGAGCCCATTGGGGCGTACCTGTTGCGCACAGCATGAAAAGCCCTGCCCTCTGTCAGCACGTTGTACCCCATGGAGCTGAGCACACTTGCGGCTGAAGCCAGGGACATGCCTGGAAGCTCTCGAAAGTGCTTGTATTTTCTGACATTTTCAACGCTTCCCGGGAGCCTCTCGCTAACACATCTTCTCCAGGTCGAGGGCGCGCGCCGGGACATCACCACAACAAGGTTCAGGAAAAACACACCCCATGCCACAAGCACCAGGGGAGAGCTGTACACGTCCGTAAGCCCCATGGCCTCAAGCGCGCTTACAAGCTCTGGCTTTTCAACAGCCCACTGGGTGTACATGGTCCTGCCAAGAAGGCCCTTCTGTGGTATTAGAAGCCCCAGGGAAAAGAGCGCAGTAAGAATTGCGATCATGGCCGCAGTGAACCTGACAGAGCCCAGCGTCCTTAGTAGCCGGTTTATCATAGATGTCATAGATGTCATCGCTGCCATTGCTTCGCCCTCCCGGCCTTTCTGAGGACACTGAGCGCTGCGCCACCCACAAGTAAAAGGACGCCGATAAACATGGCCGGTTTCCCCGGGGCGTAAGTGACCATGAAGACACCCCAGGGCTCCTGGTCAGCATAAGCCAGGGTAAGCCCCTCGAAGGACACCGCATTGCCCATCGCCAGTGGCTCGTCCTCAAGCACCACCATCTTCGTCCGCGTCACTGTCAGGGAGATCCCTGTGCCATCAGGAGCACGCCTTATGTACAGTTTGTGAGGAAGCTGTCCGGCGGTGATATAGTTCCACCGGGCATCCGGCCCTTGCTCTATCTTTACAAAAGACCCCCATATCTCCCTGCCGTCTGCGGCATACATCAAAAGAAGCGGGGCCATTCGGACCTCTTTGAGAGAGACCTGCATCCCGGCCCCTGCCCTCATGCTCTTGCCTGGTTCAAGCCTTCCCCGTACCTCTGCCACGCGCACGCTGGCCCAGCCGCCAGCATCGTCATGCACCACATTTTCGATGGAGAGGCCCACCTCCGGCGCCTCGGCCAAGGGCCCTGCGCTCATCTGCTTAAAAACACTCAAGCCTTCACCGCTGCCAAGGTTGGCAGTGCCTTCAAAATGGTATGCAGAATAGATAAATCCTCCAGACACAAGGACGATCACCCCAAAAGCCATAAGCACCTCTGCCCAGAGCCTTGAGAGCGCGGCCCTGAGCTCAAACAGTACAGAGATTGCGATCAGAACCAGGCAGGCCGCAATGGCCGCCCGGCTTAAAAGCATGTCCCGGAACGGGAGGCCCTGCCAGAGATAGAGGGCTCCAGAGGCCAGGACACAGCCCAACAAGGCCCCTGCAAAGGCCACCGGGCCTCCGAGAGTTGTGAGCAGTCTCTTAAAAAAAGAACTCATCTCGGTCCGGTTCGTATTGCACTTTTATCGCATGCACATCATCCACCGCCCAGGCGCCGTCGGCGCGGACAAGGCTGTACCTGTAGCCATGCCCAAGCCCTTTGGGCTCTTGCTTTATGCCTCCCTCGCTCCTGTTCCTGTACATGTAGTTCCATTCTTCGAAGGTAATTGCAACAGCGCTTTGGCCATCTTCGCTCACCGTGATATCAACAAACTCCATGCTGGCCATATCGTACACCATTACCAGGTTGCTTTCCCTCAGAAACCCTATGTCCCGGAAGATCATATGCTTCTGAAGCTTTGTGGCCGGGAAGCTGTCGATCATGGCCGGGGCCCCGTCGCTTGCAAAGAAATCCTGTAGCACCCTGTTATAAAACCCGATCGTGGCCTCGATGGCCTTCTGCTCTTCGGTGATATCACCCTCAGGCGCACCTGGTCTCCATGGCCCTGAAAAATGAAGGGCCAGGGCCAGGGCCGCGATAAGCACACCCAAACTAATTGATTTTATGATATTAATTACCATTCAACGTCGAATATATGGAGGCTTGAGGTTACAAACCAGTCAATGGCAAAGTATGTGACGAACATGCCAAAGAGCGCCAGGATAAGGAGCACTGCCATCCTGAAGCCCCTCCAGCCCATAGTGACCCTCAGGTGGATGGCCAGGCCGTAGATGAGCCATGTCACCAGGGACCATGTCTCCACAGGGTCCCAACCCCAGTATCCTCCCCAGAGGTCCTTTGCCCAGAGAGAGCCGGAAGCGATCATTACAGCGTCCGTTATGAACCCGAACACGAGGAACCTGAACATCCTGTCGTCCAGCTGCTCAAGGGAGGGGAACTTCCGGTGCATCTCCCTTTCGGGCCACTTCTGCTTGAGCACGTACATGACGCTGAGGCCCGTAGCCACAGCGTATGCGCCAAATGCGGCCCAGGCAAAAAACACGTGCACCACCATCCATATGGACTTCACCGAGGCGGTCATGGGCGCAAGGTCCGCGCCCACCATCACGCCGTAGCCCATGAGCCAAAGCGCAAAGGGAAGCGTAACCACTCCTGCGGCCCTCAGCGGCTTGTGCCTGAAAACCAGATAGAGCGTAGTGAGCACGATGAACCAGGACGAACCGAGCCCGTTCTCATAGGCCCCTGCAACAGGCAGGTTCCCCACCGCTATATACCTTGCGATTATGGCGCCGGTCTCCACGGCAAAGGCCAAGGCAATGGCATAGGGCATCCTGTCAAGGAGCCGCGCCTTCCCGAACACGACAGCGTAGATGTACACCACGGAGATGACCGCATACAGGGATACCGCTATCCAGAAGAGAGTCGCCTCAAGAGGCGACATCAGAAATCAATCCCGCTCTCGCCAAACTTTACCTGTCTTTCGAAGTACCTTACCTTGTAACCGTTCTTCTTCAGGATCTCATAAGCTATCTTCGACCTTGTGCCGCTGGAGCAGAAAGCGACCACCTCGCGGTCCATGGGGATCTCCTCAAGCCTGAAGGGAAGCTCGTCAATGGGTATCTGTAGCACGTGCTTGAAATCGTCCCCTTCCGTCTGTACCCTTGAGCGCACATCGAGAAGGACCACATCCCCAGGACCATTCAAGAGGCTACGGAATTCGCTGTCCGGGATGATCGAGACATCCGTGTGTGCCGCGGATTTTTTAAGTGGCGTGCCGCCTTTTTCAACCGGGAGCCCTGCCTTCTTCCACGCCTTAAGCCCCCCATCAAGCACCCGCACCGGCTCTCCGCTTAAAGCCGCGTAGCCCCAACGTGATGCCATCCTGGCCACCTGTATGGCGGATTCGTCATTCTCGTCAGAGCCATAGACCACCATGGGATAGAGGACCTTTGCAGAGATGATGTTGTCCCTTTCGACCCAGGCCCAATCCCCTTGGGCCGCGCCCTTTATCCTCTGGGCCTTTGCCTCCTCAGGAGCGCGCGCGTCCCAGAACTGGAATTTTGCGCCTTGCTTGAGGCTCTTCTTTAGATACGAAACATCCACCATCATTAAGGCCTCGTACAAGGCCAATTTTCGCATCCCGCCTCTAAATATCGCCACGTCTTTAAATCCCTCGCCCTTTGCGGCAAGTGCTGCATCTATGAGCCCGGAACCTATCCAGTCCGCAGAATAAAAGGCAAGCTGCTTTCCCCTGTCAAGTATAAGTATCTCGCTCGTGAGCTTGCCCCCGGGCGCGCTCAACGCCCCGGGTAGATGACCGGCCAGAAACTCATCCCCGCTCCTTATGTCCACCGGCACCACAATGCTCTTGTCCCCATCATAGCCCTTCAATATCTCATCTGCGTCTATCCCGCTTATTCCTTCTGGCAGCATCATAGGCTGGACCCTGTCAATGTCGTGGGAGAGCAACACCCCGGAGACGGTCTTCTTGTACAGAGCTCTTATATAATCGCCTTTTTTCAGCTCATGGAGGCCCTCCATATTACTTACGTTCGCGCCGTCCATGCCCATGATGACCACAGGCTCGCCTTCCATGGTCTCAATGAGCAGCACGTCCTTGTGCCTCTTGTCCAGAAACCCCTCCACTGCCCGTTCCTCAGCAAGGGCGCTCCCCACTGACAGGACGACCATGGCGGCAAGGGCAAGAACTATTGCCGTAATCTTTAAATGGGAAAAACTGTTATTGGCACGCGGACCTGTATTCATCAAAACACCTCCAGATAGTATATGTGGCCTTGCTTAACATGATAACCGCATACAAGCGGGCTTATCAATCAAAAAAAGGGGCGCCCAATATCCATGGACGCCCCTTCTGCTCCAGTCATGCTCGCTAGTAATTGAGCGGTCTGTCGCGGAACAACGTCGGGGTCTTACCGCCCGTGCTGTGCGCTGTGCATGAGCCCCAGGCGTCCGCGCTGCTAAGTGTATAGCACTCCGAGACGTCGGTGCCAGAGGTCTCCCAATCGCCTTCACCTGTATAGCTATTGTCTTTCTTCGGGCTAAACCAGCGGTAAGAGCCACCGTTGCCCTGGAACCTGTAGCGAGGAGAAGACACTGCGCCGGAACTCGGCTCGTCGGGAATATACGTCGTGTTGTCCCCGTGTATGCCGCCAAAGGATGCGCCCCCGTGGCAGCCCAGACATACAAGCTGGGTGGCCGTAGCGGTCTTTGTGCCTACAGCAACTGTCTGGCCCAGGTGCGCGATGGCCTCGCCAGCCGGGCTGTCGTACTGGTCGCAGCGCCCGCCGTCAGTGCCGTGGCCCTCAAAGCGCGAGTTCGTGCCAGAGGTTGTCATATCGTAATCAGTCTTGGTATGGCACATGACACAGTTGTCAGTGGATGTGGACATGCCCGAATCCGTGAACTGGGTATCGCTGCCCGTGCTGTCCTTGAGCATGTAGACCGTGCTCACGCTGCCGTGCGCGTTGACCTCGTTTAAGTGGCAGTCAGAGCAGTGCAGCCCTGCCGTCTCGCCCTCACTGCGTATGTTCGTGCCATTGCCGATGGCGTTCTCCCTTGTGACCTGTGTTGTCCAGAGCGCGTCAGGCCAGTAGGTGGAGTTCTTCGTGCCGTAGCGTTTTACAAACTGGCTCAGGTTGTGGTGCGAGGCCCAGTCCTTGCCAACAGCGTTACCGGAGTTGAACTGGTCCTTTACGTTTACAGGTGCTGACAGGGCATCGCGCTCGGCGAGGAGCAATGCTATATTCGCCGTGACCTCGTACACGTTTCTGTAGTTAGCGTTAGAGTTAAATGGCATGTCCTGGCTCTTGGGCGTGGCAATTCCATCGTCCGTCGCGTTCACGGAGATATCGGATGCGCCGTCGCTGTCATGGCAGTTCATGCAGAAGGTGTCAAAGTTGTCAAGATCAGATGTCGTCCACGTAGAGTAGGTGACGTTCGGGTTCCATGACATCACCGGGGCGGCCGCATGGTCATCAACATTTCGGAGGTCTACGTCGTACTGGTCGCCGGTCTTCGAGCCAGCGTTATGGTAATTCGGGTCGCGGTCTCCAATGGTCACACCGTTGTTCTGCGTTGTAGAGGCGTTGCCCTCAAGGTGGCAGACTACGCAGTCCCACATCGTGACTATCTCCGTGGTCGTGCCGTCGCTTACGTGGCGGCTGCTTCTTACAAAGTCTCCGCCCGCTTTAGTGATCTGCCGCACACCGCCAGTGGCCCCGCCGTGGCAACCATAGCAGTCCGCATCAGCCTGGACAATGCCGTCTATGTGCAGATTCGCGTTGCTGAACGAAATGTCATTAGCGTTCACGTGCAGGTGGCATGAGCTACAGTCCGCATTAGCATCATGGCCTGGAGGTGGCGGGTTGCCGTGGCACATGCCGCAGTCTGCGGAGGTGCCGACCAGGTAAATGGTGTTGGTCCATGTGGGGGCAACGTCCAAGCCGCCGCCGTAGCTCGATGATGAGTAGTTCGAATCATGGCAGTAGGTGTTCGTACAGGTGCCGGAGTTGTAAGTCGTTCCGCCCGAGGTTGCGGTCCCGTTCGTGGCCATAGCACCGTCCAATGGGACTTCTGCGGGCAGTGAGGTGGTTATATGGTCCGCGTCCCCAATGGAGGAGATGACCGGGTGGCACTCGTCGCACGTTACGCCGTCTGAGTTATAGATATTGCTCGGCACAAGCACGTGTGCATTGTGCGCACCCACCTCGGCGTCAGTGGGATCGGTATCAACGCCGCTTGTATCAAAGCCAGCACCCGCTATGCCCGGGGCAGAGTTTGCGATGTCAGTTGCAGCGTCCTTCCTGCCGTGGCATTGCGTGCACTCGTAGTAGGAAGAGTTGTCCGTGCCCCATGTGTCAGAGATTGTTCCGTGGCACATCACGCTTGAGCATGTGCCGAACCCGCTTCGCGGGTTGTGCTCCGTGCCTTCACTGTATGTCCCGCCGAACGCACTGTTGATTATCAAGGTAATCTTGCCGTCCACGTGGTTGCCTATGTTCGCAGAAAGAGTCCCGCCACCGCCCGTGTGACACTGGATGCAGTCATAGCCCTGACCGCTTACGTGCGCCGTATGGCTGGCCGTAGCCATGGTCAATGTGTCTGCGCTCTTGCCAGCATGGCAGCCGTCACAGGCAAGCGAGCCCGCGCTCCAGCTCACAGTATTGAATACAGGGGCGCTTGTGCCGTCACCGGCCTGAACAAGGCTGTGGCAGTACACGTTCGTGCACTGCGCGCCGTTGTAGCTGGCGAGGTCTGTTGTGAAGTTATAGTGGTCCGAGCCGAAGCCCGTGCCTGAGAACACGAGGTTCTGTATGCCGTCCACGTGCACCGTGTGCCCGGCAAGCGTAGCGGTCTGGTTGTTAGCCACTGTCAGGCTGTGGCAGTTGTCGCACGTGTAGCTCTGGTCAGGTGAGGGATCAACGTGCCTGGCATGCGGCAAGCTAAGCAGCGACGGGTCAGCGTTGTCACTGTGGCAGCTCGTGCATGAGGTGGAGCCGTCTGCAAAGGCGGGGCTCGTCACTGGTGTGTACGAACCGTCGTCCAGACCATCGCTGTGGCAGTACAGGCCCGAGCATGTGCCTGCGTCATAGATGCCGCCGCTCTGGTCTATTGCTCCCACCGTTGCAAACACGATGTTGGCCGCGCCGTTTACGTGGTAGTCATGTCCTGTTATCGGACCGTCAGTATCGTCCGCCACCGTGGATGCGTGGCACTCGCCGCAGTCAAAGCTGTACACGTCCGTACCCATATGCGCACCGTGCATGGGTGTAAGGGTATTGGCCAAAAGCGTTGCGTTATAACCGTGGCAGCCGTCACATGCAAGGCTTCCGTCGCTCCACACAGGTGTCTTGTACACGGGCGAGCTCTTGCCGTCGCTGTGGCAGTAGATGCTTGAGCACTTGCCGTTGGTCCAGGCCGGGAAGTTGCCTACGGAGGTGGTGGTCGGGTCGTTCTGGTTGCTGTACGCCCCTCCCGAGGCGCCCCATGCCGTAAGGTCGAACTTGATATCAACCGTATAGCCGTTTGCGATCTCCGCCCCTGCGTTGGTCCCGTCCGCGTGCTCCGAGCCCGGGTCCACGTTATGGCATACTCCGCAGTTGAAGATGTATTTATCTGCCGTAGAGTTGTTTATCGCGGCCCTGTTGCCGATGATAGCGGACGTATTGTAGTGGAAGCTGTGCTTGGCCGAGAGCTCCTGGTTGACCTTGTGGCAGCTGTCGCAGCTGATAGAGCCCACACCCCACTGGGGAGATATGGAGCTGGCCCCGCCGTGGCAGCTTACGTCGCTGCATGTGCCGGTGACGCCTACTGTGTTGCTCTGGTTAAAGGACGCGCCCCTGCTGTAGGAGCCGCTGCTGATATCACCTGTTGCGGCCATATTAATGACGCCCGTGCGGTGCGCGGTGCCATAACCGCTCACCAGGGAGCCGTGGCAGACAGCGCACTCGCTTGCGGAAGTCCCTGTGGGCACGTGGGTCGTGCCTGCGGTGTGGTCGCCCACCACCGCTCCATCCGGCAAATTGCGCGTGCCTGAATCAGTTGGAGCCCAGGTGCCGCTCTGTGTGCCGTGGCAGTCGTTGCAGTCTATTACGTTGAACTGGTCGGTCTCCACAACTCCAACCGGGAAGATGTTGGACTGCCAGGTGCCCATCGAAACGCTGTCATTGCCGTCCTGCGCACCGGTTGTATCAAGGACTATCTGTGTAACCTCGGACTGCACGGTTGAAGCGGTCGTTGCCTCGAAGTCGTAATAGATGCAAAGGTATTCGCTGGCTGCATTGTTCACCGTTCTGCTGAGGGCTATCTGGGTGTCCGCTCCGTCCCAGTCCGCACCGGTAGAACCTGTGGCCACAACGGTTCCACAGTCAGAGGCTGTGGAAATGTCGGCTTGTACCTTGTCGATATGCGTGGCGCCGGGTACTTTATTGTCCTGTACCCATACGGATTCTAATACACAATCCCCGTCATCAACGTTAGAACACGAAAGAGTGACCTTCTGCATCAGCACGCCCGTGTCGCTGGGGTCTGCTGTTGTCGCGTTGGTCACGTTAGAGCCAGTAAGCACGTCGCCCGTTGCACCAGTTGGCGTGTATGGCCCGGCGGCAGCGCCGGTGGACCAGTTGCCATACGTATCGCGAGCGAATATCTCGTAGTACATGGCCGTGTCGTTAGTAAGCGGCTGGTCAAGATAGGATGTGTCCGTGCCAACAACCTTTACAGTGCCCTCCACAAAAGTATCATTCACACTATATGTTGAGCCGTCAACGGGAGTTGCATCGACAGCAATTGCGGAACTGTTTACAAGTATGATCTCTGCAAAGTCCCCACCCGGGTTCGACCATGATGCAAAGTTTACCTGGCCGTCACTTGCTACACCAGTGAATCCTGTAGGATTGGCTGGCGCTGTGTTATCAGCTGAGAATGAATTACCAGCCGCGTCACTTCCGCTGTTTGTGTTCGTGGCTGGAGTGATGCCCGATATACGCGTGGACACGGAATACGTCCCGGCGGTCATGGCAGCGTGGCTTTCCCACGTTATCTTTATCGTGTATACGGTCAGGCTCGTGGACGCGGTTATTCTTGAAGGCGCTGTGCCCGTGCAGTTCCATGTGGTTGGGCCGCCTGTACAGCCAGCATCGTAGTATTGCACGCCGGAGCCTGTGGCGTCCCATATCTGTATTGTGTTGACCTCAGCGCCATCGCTTGGTGTGGTGACCTGCATTGAAGTAATTTCGTCTGTCCCCGCATTGGTCACAATATTAAACTCACTGGTCACGACTGAGGAGCCAGGCGCATCTATCGTGCCTGTCCAGTTCCCATCATTGGCATCGTCCAGCGCGGTGTCGTTGCTGCCAGCCGAGGGCGTGCCTGTGCCCTCGTTGCCAGAGCCTCCACCGTGGTTGTCGTTCCAGTTGCCGCACGTGTCAGCCGCAAAGACCGTGTAGAAGTATGTCGTCCCGTTTGTGGGCGGCCCTGTTGTATCCGTTGGAGTCTCAGACCCGCTTGGCGTGGCAGAGCCGTTCACGTAAACACTGGTATTTGATCCATGCGTAGCCGGATAAGTGCCAGTGTTCCTGCGCACCTCTACCTGCCCCAGATCCGAGTCAGACGGGTTTGTCCAGCCAAGGGGCACCTGTTCGCTTTGTCCGCTTGTGGCAGCAAACAACGTTGAGAGTCCCGGCGCTGTCTCGTCCACGGTAATGGCTGGGCTAGTATCATTATACGTACCCGAAGGCACCCCGCTTGAAAGAGATATCGCAGTGACTTCCGCGTCCACAGTGCCAGAGGCTCCTCCCGCAAGTACAACGTATATCTTTATAGGCACTGTCGCATCTGCGCCTACAGGAATGGGTGTGGTGAGGGAAAAGTTATGCGAGGCCGACGTAGGCGCCTCACCAGTGTCATATGTAGTAAGGTCGTCGCTGCTGTTGAATATCACAGAGGAGATATTAGTGTAGGTCGTGAAGTCTAGCTGAACCTCCGTAATGGTCGTAGCTGCGCTTGCCGTCTCAATGGCCTCGAAGTTGTTCAGATACAACGTATCGCTCTGACATGGCGCCGATGGAGTCGGATCCGTGCCGTCCTCGATGTCCACGGATGGGGTACCACCGACAGGAGTATAGGTAATGGTGATTCTTGCATAGTCGATGTTACCGATTTGATTTTTGGCTGCATTGCCCCGCACGGAAACCGCGACGCCGAATGTGCTTGCGTTTACGTTTGTATCGTTGAGGGTCGCACCCCAGGTGTTTGCAGCCCCGCCGCGCAATAGTATAGTAGAGACAACGGTCGGCCAGACAGTCACAGTATCGGCCTGGGAGGTCCCTGTGGTTGCCACTCCGATTACCAGCTTTACGTCGCTGTCAATGACTTTAGATCCTCCTGCGCCGGAGGTATACCCATTATATTCAACAGTAACACCGTCAATGGTTGCACCTGCAGGAATCGAAAATCCGCAGTTGGTCATCGTAAGGTAGTCGGTATATACAGTAGTGGTTTGGTAAACGACGGTGCCCGTATCCGCAACAGTGCCGTTATCCACAGTTGCATTGCCGGGATTAACCCAGGGTCCGCCTGAACCTCCGCCTGAACCGGCCCTGTCCAGATGCGCTGCTGTTGCACAGAGCAGAGGGCCCTGAGTTACCGCAAATGAACTACTGGGAAGGAGTACTAAGACAAGGAACAGCACGGCAAAAATGCGCGCAACTGTCCTGTTTTTGTTCTGTCCCCGCCGGGAGCTCGTACTTATCCTATCAGAATCCGCCATCCTGTTCCTCACCTCGCCTTCAATATCTGTCTTTTAAGCCTTTATTCCCTCCATATGTTATGGCTTCTGCCACTCGGGAGACTTCCTGAAGTGGCAGCTCACGTTCGAGCAGGTCTTAGCCGTTGTCGCGCCGACTGTGCCTGGGATGCCAAGGTATGTGGCAACGCCCGAAGGCCCGAACGTGTATACAGAGTTCACAACTATCGTCCTGTTTGCAGGTACTGAATCGCCCGTATCGTGCGTGGCAGTCGCGTGGCACGCACCGCAGACGTTCTCGAACTTTGAAACACCATGGTCGAAGCTGTCGTTGTCAGGGTCGAGCGATGCGCTGGAACCACCGTTCCAGAGGAACATGAGGTGGTCCACGTGCTTGATATGCGCGCCCTTGCTCTCGCCAATGCCGTCCATGTAGGCCTGACCGTCCGATGCGTCAGGCGGGTAGCCGTGGCAGCCGTTACAGGTTCCAGCGCCCTCCCAGGCCTTGCCATCGTTAGTGGTGTCAACACTGTGTTCGTGGCACGTCGTACATACTGAGCCCGAGTTATGGCTGTTCGAACTCGTATTCGTGTAGTTCTGCATCTTCGGGCTAGAGGCACTAACATCGTGACAGGCATTACAAAGGCCCTCGTCATAACTCGGCGATGTCCTGGCAAATCCGCCTGCGCCCGTGCCTGTCGTGTTGTCCGTAAAGACTATAGGTGCGCCAACGATGTTTCCTGCCGCGCCCGGCATACCATAGCCATCGTGGTCCTTGATGGCCTGGGCCTGGATCATCTGTATGTTGTCGTCGTCGCCGTGCGGATCGTGGCAGTCCCAACAGAGGTTACCGCCGGTCTTGCCGCTCTGGCTGTGTGCCGTAAGGTTATGCCACTTGTCCACCTTAACCACGCCCGTGTTCGTGATACCCGTAAGCGAGGCGTCAGGCTTCACAAGGCCGCCAGTGGCGTCTGTGTCATGGCATACGAGACAGGTGTCGTTCTGGCCGTTTCCGAGTGCGTTATTGTTGCGCAGGCGGAACGGGTTGGTAGCGCTGCCGTGACTAATGCCCGGGTCGTGGCAGTAGAGGCAACCGTCCTCGGTTCCAGCGACCGTGTCAAAGTTAGCGCCAGAACGAAGAGTTACCAGATAGTTGCCTGTAGCTGGCCTGCCGTGGCCCTCTTCGTCCCACTCGCCCGCGTTCTTGATCAGGGCAATTGTCCCTGCGCCACCATCGTAGCTGAAGTCGTCAACGTCATCCGTTTCTGAGAAGTGGCAGTCGCGGCATGTAAGTGCCAGCCCGCCCCATGTGGCGTTGTTGCCGCCATGGCAGGCTATGGTGTTGCATGTGCCGTAGTTGTCTCCAGGGGCGTTGCCGTCCTGGTCATAACTGCCGATATTCGTTGAGTTGCCTACGTCGATCCCGTTGTTCACGTGGTTTGCTATGAGGTACTTGCCGCCATAGGCGTGGCATTCATCGCAACCAAAACTTTCACCTGATACGTGCTTGGTATGTGTGCCGGAATCCATGAGCGAGTTATCACCCTGCGCGCCGTCCGCCTTGTGGCAGGAACCGCATACAACGCTAGGTGGAGTACCCCAATCCGGAGTGTTATAGACGGGAAGACCTGAGCCGCCAGCACCCTGTACCGAGCTATGACACTCTACAGTACCGCAGGTGGATACGCTCCCGGAGTCGGCCTTGCCGCTGTCCCAGTTGACTGTCTGTGAATCATATGTAGAGGAAGCGCTGAAGTACCAGCTCGCGGTGTTAAGGATACCGTTTACTAACATGCCCACGTGCGTAGAGCTTCCCTCGTGCCCGTGGCAGTCAGTACATGCAAAGCTCACGCTCGTAAGCTCCAGGTGCTTGGTATGCGCGTTCGTTGAAGGTGTAGCATCATGACAGGTTCCGCAGGCCGCAGTGGCATCGTCCCAGTTCGGGGTGGCCCCTACGCCTGCGTTTGATCCGCCGCTAAAGTTACCGTGGCAGTACACGCTTGAGCATTTTCCATATAAACCGTCTCCAGCTGCTAAACCGCTATTA
>SDBV01002620.1_pt1 | contig 26834 bp, 18 predicted proteins | sample 2277081 | NCBI WGS metagenome assembly SDBV01 (sample SAMN10402039, study PRJNA504765) | marine sediment metagenome | isolation source: marine sediment core GS10_PC15, 223 cmbsf | place: Arctic Ocean: Southern Knipovich Ridge | collected 2010 | reverse complement strand
CTTAACTGTAATTGGTGGTACGCCTGCCTACACTTATCTATGGAGTTCAGGCGAAACAACTGAAGATTTAAACAATATTCCAGCTGGTACTTATTGCGTTACAGTTACTGATGCTAATTTATGCACTGCTACTGACTGCGTTACTATTACCGAACCCGCACTGTTAACAGCTAACATTATTGGCACTGATATATCTTGTAATGGCGGCTGTGATGGAATTGCTGACTTAACAGTTGCAGGCGGAACACCTGCTTATTCTTATTTATGGCCAGGTGGTGACACTATTGAAGATTTAAGCAATCTTTGTGCTGGAATATATTGCGTTATAGTTACAGATGATAACTTATGCACTGCTATTGCTTGTGTTACTATTACAGAACCTGCAATACCATTTCAATCATTTATTTCTGACACTATAAACGTTGTTTGTAACCCCGGCGGCTGTACTGGGGGTGCAACTGTAAGTGCAACAGGAGGAACTCCACCATATACTTATCTGTGGGATGATTGGCCTATCTACCAAACAGATTCTACTGCTATTAATTTATGTGCAGATGAATATTCTGTTACTGTTACTGATACAAATGGATGCACTACTGTTTCATTCGTTACTATCACCGAACCTCCATATTTTTCATCAAGCATTACTGATACTTCACATATTCATTGTTCCGGCTCATGTGTAGGTTCCGGCACAGTAACACCGACTGGTGGAACTCCACCTTATTCATATAACTGGTCAGATGGAACATCAGATTCTACAATAACAAACTTATGCGAAGGTGTTTATCCTGTTACTATTCGTGATAGTAAGAATTGCAAAATAGAAGATACTTTAACAATCCTGCTTGATACTATGTCAGTTAGTATCACAATAGATACAAATATTACCTGTTATGGAAGTTGCAATGGAGTGCTTACTGCAATAGTATCAAAAGCAAACCCTCCATACACTTACTTGTGGTCAGACAACCAAACTGACTCTACTGCTACCGGCTTATGTGCAGATACTTTTTATGTAACTGTAACAGATATTGACGGCTGTACAGCTACAGCCACATACACTATTTCTCAACCCGATACTTTAACATCAAGCATTACTGATACAATTCATCTTTTATGTAATAGTGTTTGCATCGGTTCTGCAACTGTTACTCCTGTTGGGGGCACGCCTCCTTACGCTTACTTATGGTCAGACAGTCAAACCGACTCTACTGCTACCAACCTGTGTGCAGGAACTTATTATATAACTGTTACAGATACTTATTCTTGTGTTTTAATCGTTGACAGTATTACAATTACTCAACCCGATACTTTAACAGCAATATTTACCGATACTACTATGATTGGTTGCGGCGGTGGTTGCACAGGAAGTGCAACAATAACTCCAACAGGAGGCACTCCGCCTTACTTATATTTATGGTCAAACGGGCAAACCGACTCAACAGCTACCAACTTATGTGATAGTATTTATTCTGTTACTGTTACTGATAATAATTTTTGTACAACTACCGATGCCATTGTAATTGTTGATACATCAAACATGGTGCTTACTTTCACAGATATTAACAATGTTAGTTGTAATGGAGATTGTAATGGTAGTGCAACTGCCAGTGTATCAGGAGGAACTCCGCCATACTCTTATTTATGGACAGACGGACAAACTGATTCTACTGCAACCGGTTTATGTGCTGGTATTCAATATGTAACTGTTACTGATATATGTGAAACAATTATTGACAGTGTTGCAATTATTCAACCTGATGATACTCTAACAGCAATATTTACTGATACTACTATGATTGCTTGTGGAGGTGGCTGCACAGGAAGTGCAACAATAACTCCAACAGGAGGCACACCGCCTTACTCTTATTTATGGTCAAATGGACAAACCGACTCAACAGCTACCAACTTATGTGATAGTATTTATTCGGTTACTGTTACTGATAATAATCTATGTACAACTACCGATACTATTGTAATTGTTGATACATCAGACATTGTGCTTACTATCACAGATATTAATAATATTAATTGTAATGGAGATTGCGATGGTAGCGCAACTGCCAATGTATCAGGAGGAACACCGCCTTACTCCTATTTATGGTCAGACGGGCAAACCGATTCAACCGCTATTAACTTATGTGATACTATCTATTCGGTTACTGTTACAGATGATAACTCTTGTATCAGAATTATACAGGTTGATATAGTAGCACCCGATTCTCTTACTGTTAGTATTACAGAAACTACAAGTACTACCTGTTTTAATGAATGCACAGGAAGTGTAACAGCTGCTCCGATTGGTGGTACACCTACTTATACTTATAACTGGTATATTAACGATAGTATCTTCATCAATTATGATTCTGTTGCCGCAAATCTTTGTGAAGGTAATCATTCGGTAATAATAATTGATGACCATGGTTGCTCAAGCAGTGAATTACCCTTTACTATAACATCTCTTTCAAATTTAACAACAGCAAGCATGCTTGATAGTGCAACTTGCAGCAGTAATACAGATGACGGTGCAATTTACCCAGGACCTTATGGTGGTATTCCTCCTTATAGCTATATATGGTCAAACGATTCAACAACTCAGGATTTAGAAGACATTGTAGCCGGAGAATATTCCGTAACAATAACAGACTCGCTCGGTTGTGAAATACAAAGAACATTTACAGTACCTCATAAAATAGAAGTTTATGCGTTTGCCGGTGATGACGATACTATTTGTCGGGGAGAAACTATACAATTAGAAGGAACCGGTTATTTCATAAATATAAGTACAGGTCAAACTTCTGATATAACTTATTTTGAGTGGAACTCCCTACCAGAGATAAATAATGATACTACTGATCAAACTCTATGGGTAACTCCTGATACTACAACCATCTATTATTTTACTACCTGGGATGATACAAAAGTGTGTTATGATATAGATGCCGTTACAATTGAAGTTCCTCCATTATTAGATATTTATGCAGGAGATGATATAAGTATTCAAGAAAGTAGTCAAGTAAATTTAGAAGCAACAATCCTCAATGACAACATACCGGAAGACTGGTTATCATATATTGACAGTACAACCTATTTCTGGGAGCTGATGAATGGAGACATAATCAATGACAATCCGATTGTAGCAACACCGATGGTAACAGGAATCTACATTGTACAAGCTATAACACCTATCGGCTGTATTGAAATTGATACTATTACTGTTACTATTATAGATTTTATAATTCCATCAGGTATTACACCCAATGGTGATGGAATTAATGATACGTGGATAATAATGAACGAAATGTCTTTATCGTATTATCCTAATGTGGTAGTTCTTATTTACAATCGTTGGGGAGAAAAAATCTGGCAATCAGCAAAAGGATATCCTGTACCCTGGGATGGTAAAACATTAAAAGGAAAAGATTTGCCAATGGGAACCTATTATTTTATTATTGACTTTAACGACGAAAGCAAAACAAAACCGATTACAGGACCAATAACAATTATAAAGTGATATGAAAAAATATATTATCATATTAATTTTAATAGCCCAAATTTTATCGGGAGTGGGAGTAAGTAAATTAAAAGCTCAACAATTACAACATTACAGTCAGTATATGTTTAATGATTATGTTTTTAATCCGGCTATTTCCGGGATTCATAAATATTTTCAGGCAAAATCAAATAACCGGTATCAATGGGCAGGAATAGTTGATGCTCCACGTACTTATATTTTAAGTGTATATGGACCACACGCTACACACGATATGGGATATGGCGGCTATATCTTTAGTGATGTTACAGGTCCAACAAGTAGAATGGGAGTGTATCTTTCGTATGGATACAACATTTTAATTCAAAATGATATTAGATTATCAATGGGATTAGCAGGTGGTATATTACAATATAAAATTGATGGCTCAAAAATAATTTTATACGATGAAATGGACGATCCGGCAATGACAAAAAGTGTACATTCAGATTATTTACCTGATGCTAACTTTGGATTATACTTATATTCCCCTGATTATTTTGTTGGGTTCTCAGCATGTCAATTATTTAATAACAAAGTAAAATTCAAAAATTTACAATTAAATGAACAAAACAGATTAAAAACTCATTTTTTCTTAACTGCCGGCTATAGATATAATATAGATAAAGACTTTGACATTGAACCGTCAATTATGTTAAAAGCTATGGCGCCTACTCCTCTACAGCTTGATATTAATGCAAAAGTTATCTATCAAAAATTAGTATGGCTTGGAGTATCATACAGAACTCATGATGCAGTTGCTATTTTAGTTGGATATAATTACCAGGATAAATTTTATTTTGGTTATTCTTACGATATTACTACTTCAACAATAAAAAACTATAGCACCGGCACACACGAAATAATGATTAGTGCCAGATTTAATACAATTAAGCAATCAATGTCAAAAATGTAATAAACCTAAATTTAGCAAGTTTATTTTTTCTAAGACTTGCTAATTTAAGGAATAACCAAACGACAATAAACAAGATGTTCAGATTCTATCCTATAATCTTTTTATTATTGCTCGGATGTAATTATAGTGAAAAGGAAAAACTACCGGAAAATATTATTCCTGAAAAACAACTTATTCCTATTTTAGTTGATATTCATTTTGCTGATGCAACTTTAAGCGTATTGCATTTTGACAAGAAAAATGATAGATATAAACCGGAAAATTATTATAATATAGTATTAAAAAAACATGGGGTTGATAGAAAAATATTTGATAAAAGCATTGAATATTACTCAAAAAATCCTAAGGAATTAGATATAATTTATGATAAGGTATTAAACGAATTCAGTAAACTTAAAGCAAACCTGACAAAATCAGACACAAGCACTCAGTCATCTACTCCAAAATATCGCTCGTGGCATAATCATAAGAGAAAGGTTGAGGCTGAGGCTAAGGACTCAATGAATAATGACAATGACTAATTAGTGTCCGTTCATAAACTATTAATAAACCCGTCATTGCGAGAAGCGGAGCGGTTGCGAGGCGTAGCCGAAGCAAACTCGGAGCGAGATTCTTCACTTCGTTCAGAACAGGCTCCGCAATCTCATTATCAGCAAGATATGTGATTGAGATTGCTGGTTTTACTTCGTAAAAATGTTCGCAATGACGGACTTTATGAACAAACACTAATTAATTCTTCTTATACACTGGCAATTCCACAAAGAATGTAGTTCCTTTTCCTATTTCTGTTTCAAACCATATAGTTCCGTTTGCATTTTCTACAATATTTTTAGCAATAGTTAAGCCCAATCCCATTCCACTGGTTTTAGTAGTAAAGTTTGGTGTGAATAATTTATCTTTCAATTCATCCGATATGCCTTTGCCGTTATCGACAACTTTTACTTTTAATGTATTTTCACTGGTAAATAGTTCAATTTTAATCAATCCTTCAACATTATCAGGAATAGCTTGAATTGCATTCTTTATTAGATTATTGAATACCTGTAATAGCTGTTCTTTATCAGCAAATACATTTACCCGCTTGTTTTGGTGCAAGTCAATAGTAACTTTTATATTTTTAGTATCTTCAAATAAGTTCACACTATTTTTGATAATTACTATAATATCAACTACTTCATTATTTGCTTTTGGTATCTGGGCAAAATTAGAAAACCCGGTAGCAATTGCCGATAAAGTATCAATTTGTTTTATCAATGTTTTTGATACTCTGCTAAGGTGTTCATCCCAGTTAGGAGCCTTATCTTTCCATGCCTTCTGAAGGTGTTGCACACTTAACTTCATAGGTGTAAGCGGATTTTTAATTTCATGAGCAATTTGTTTAGCCATCTCACGCCAGGCACTTTCACGTTCAGATTTAGCAAGCAACTCAGCACTTTTTGAAAGTTCCGCTACCATCCTGTTATATTCTTTTACAAGACTTCCGATTTCGTCCTGACTTTCATAGCTGATTGGTTCATTTTTCTTACCTAATTCTATTTCTCTGAATTTCTTTTGAATCAGACGTAAGGGTTTGGTTATCTTACCGGAAATAACAACAGCAATCACAATAGCTAATAAAAACAATAAAACATATATGTTAATTACTGTTACTACTAAAGTTGAGATTTCTTTTTTCAGAAGATTTTGCTTTGTAAAATAAGGCAGATTAAGATATGCAAGCAGCTTGTTTTCAATATTTTTAAACGGTACATAAGCAGATAAATAATTAAGCTTTCCAATATTTTCATTATGAACGAATTCCGATTTTTTATTAATTACAAGCTGGCGATATGCTTCTGTATTGATTTTAGTCCCAAGCAAGCCTTTTTCAAATATTTCAGGGCGTGAAGTTGCAAGCAAATTTCCCTTTATATCATACAAATTAATATCAGAGTAAAATACATTAGAAAACTTAGTTAACAGGTATGTTAAATAATCCTGCAGTTCGGGGGTTAATTCTTTTTCATTGCTTAATTTATGTTCCAGTTCAATTAATACCGATTGAGTTTTTTCACTTAAATTTTCGTAATGTTTTTTTTCATATTGTTTTATATTATAATAAACCGTTCCACCACCAATGAATATTAAAGATAACAATAAAACAGAAATCATTGAGAATTGAATCTTGTTTTTGAAGTTGAACTGAAAATCTTTTAATTGTTCCGGCAGATTATTTATCAATAATACAACAGATAAGACTAAATAGAAAAATACAAAAATATATGAAAACGAAATAAGTATATCAATAATCTTTAACTCTGGCTTGCTAAGAACAATAGAATTTTTGTTATCAATATTGTAAATCAGATGTTTATAGCCGTCAAATTTCACAAAAGAAAATTCTTCATCTGCATTTTGGTAAACTTCATTAGTCAGGTTATAAGAAAACGAACCCGACTGGGTAATTAATTCCTGATTTTTATATTTAGCATACGAATAATCGCTAATGTTTGAAGTTTTATCCGATTTTTTATCAAGCAATAATTCAGGATAACCTAATTCTTCGGAAATCAGCTTTGAATTAAGCTCAATATAAAGCGTAATATCCGAAAGAAGAGTATCAGAAGTTATTTTTAGTAAACCAAAATAGCTTATTCTACCGTTCAAATTATCAAGAAAATAAAAATTTGTATTTGGCAATTGAACACCCTGTTCATTTAACATATCTTTAAAAAAACTATAACAATGGTATAGCTCATTATCAGGTTTAATCAATAAACTATCCGAAGTACTACAAATAGTAATTTGAGAAATTTCGTATTTTCCCAAGAAGCCGTGGAAGTATTTTTTTTGTAGATAATTATAAATATTTTCTTGATTTTCAAAAGAGTTTTGTAGATAATCAATTAATATTTTATCATTAACCACTTTTGTTTCAACATCTTCAAGTAAAAGTTCAGCAACCGGGTCTCGTTCAGTAGCAAGGTTTACAACCAGCACCTTACTGATATTTTTTTCCTTCTCATTAGTAGTTGCGGTTATAAAATAAACAGTATATACCGAAATTAGAAATACTAATAAAATAATAGCATAATATTGATACTGATGCTTTCTAAATCGTATAAATGATATAAATAAAATAACAATTATAAAAAACAAAATTGAATAAATACCGATTGGATAAACAAGGGCATATACAAGTGGAAAAACAACAATAACAAACAGAAAAAAGAACAGATAAAATTGTTTGATACTAATAAATTTCGCACAACATAGTACCAAAGTATCAACTACAATAATAAATGATGCAAAAAGTAAAGCAATAATAACAAAACCAATAATGCTATAACCTGTTAAGCTTAAAACTTTATAAACTTCAAAAGAAATACTTGAATTAAATATCAGGTTATTAAGCAGATAATAAACAAGAACAAAATAAAGTCCTATTGCTATGAATGTTATAAATATAAAAGCAGAAGTTTCTCGTAATTGTGTTCCCTGCTTTATCCGCCCAAATGCCCGACTGTCAGTCGGGACAGGCTGAACAGACCTGTTAGAAAATGATTGTCCTGTGGAATATCCCGCCTCTGAGTGCTCGGAGGGATTCCACAGGGCAGGCGAAACAGTATATTCTTTAAAAAAGTTGTATGAAAAAAAGAAGATAAATACTGAATTAATCAAAAAATCTCCTAATGATGGCAACCAAAATGAAGATGCGTAATTTTGAGGGGCAAATAAATCAAGTGAATAAAAAATAGAGGGAAACCGAAATTCTAACATCATATATCTTAAAATAATCAGAGCAACACCTAAAGCAAGTAACCACCAGTTTGTTGGAATATAACGATTAAGCCGTTGTAATAATTTTTGAAGAAATAGTAAGAAAAAAATAAGACTCAAAAAACACACACCTGCTAAAATCCCGACTAGTCGGGAGGCAGGTAAATTTTCAGAAAAATAAAGCCGGGAATTATCAGGCAAAATGGTGCTTGCAGGAACCAGCGTAAACAAATATTTATTCTCATTGTTATAAACAGCAAAATTTGTATTTACCCCGTTGGATCTCTTTTTTACCTGCCCCGTTAGATTTCTTCCATCTAATGGGGGCCAACTGGGGTCTGATTTTAATCTTGATATTTTAAATGAAGATGGAACATTAAAATCACTTTGAAAATCATTTGTTAAAAATTTATTCTCATAAGGGTATGCATTTTTAATAAGAATAAGACCTACAATAGTATTATTATCAATGTGCGTTGAACTTACAACAACCCAGGCATTTTTTAAATGTACAACCTTATTATCAAATTCTGAATTTGAAAAAGTATTACTAACCGAAAGGGCATTATCTGACCAGAACTTTAAACTGTCATTCTCATAGATTAAAACAGCAAAGCCTTTTTTGTTGAGTAAGCCGGTTAATACGGATTGCTTAATTAATTTATTAAATCCATACTCTTTTAAATCCCTGGCAATATGATGAAGAAATTCATCAAGCTGTGCTTCTTTTTTGTGAAGAACTTTATGAAATTCTTCAATATCAATTTCACCTGCCCCGACTAACTCGGGGATGTATTGGAAACGAGTTTGGGATTGGAAAAAACTTTTTTCTAATAAAAATGCTATTGCAAATAATATAACTGCAATAACTAATAAACTTACTTTACTATATAAATATTTCAAAATGATCTACTGTTTATCAATATTAATATTATCTATAAATAATCAAATTCGTTGTATCGGAATTTCAAAAATTTATACACAAGTTCACTCATTTTTAATTTTCCATTTAATGGAAAAATCAATGAATAATTAAACAAAGATAAAAATTATGTTTTGTTTTAATAATTTCAAAAAATGCAATTTTTTTATTACAATTGTGGTTCAATTTTTGAGGTATAAAAAATTATGTATTTAAATTTTAAAAATATGAAATCTTTATCACACTTTTTATTATTCTTTTTATTTTTATTGTTCGCTAATTCAGGTTCTTCATTGTTTGCAGGTGATATACCCGAAGGTATTGTTTTAGCACTTAAAACAGGCAATTCAAAAGAGCTGGCAAAATATTTTAATACAAATATTGAATTAGTTATTCTTGATAAAGAAGATGTTTACAGCAAAACCCAAGCAGAGCTTATTGTTAAAGATTTTTTCAGTAAACATTCACCAAGCAATTTTTCAATACTTCATCAAGGGGGGAAACAAGGCGCAAAATATGCAATAGGAAATCTAACTACATCAAAGGGAACATTTCGCGTTTATTTTTTATTGAAAATTAGCAATGGAAAACCATTTATCCATCAGTTAAGAATTGAAAAAGAATGATTTTATATGAAAGGGATGACATCGCTTGAAGCGATGTCATCCCTAATTGTATAACAACTTTTTAAGAGCCTGCTTTATGAACGGACACTACTTAGATGCCTTTATTGAAAACGCTATATCCGAAGATATTGGCAAAGGTGACCATACTTCATTAGCCTGTATTCCTGAAACTACAACCGGCAAAGCCCAGCTCATAATTAAGCAAGAAGGTATTCTTGCAGGAATTGACGTTGCAAAACAAATTTTTACAAAATTTGATAAAAATTTAAATTTCGTTATTTTCATTAATGATGGAACAAAAGTGAAAAAGGGCGATATTGCTTTTTGTGTTGAAGGAAAAGCTTTATCTATCTTACAGGCAGAACGGCTTGTTCTCAATGTTATGCAACGAATGAGTGGTATTGCTACTGAAACCAAAAAATATGTAGAAAAGTTAAATGGCTTAAATACAAAAGTATTAGATACACGTAAGACCACCCCCGGAATGCGTTTTTTGGAAAAAGCTGCTGTGAAAATAGGCGGCGGCGAAAATCATCGGATGGGACTTTATGATATGATTATGATTAAAGATAATCATATTGATTTTGCCGGGGGAATTAAACAGGCAATAAATTCAACTAAACAATATTTAAATAATAATAATATTAATCTAAAAATCGTAATTGAAGCAAGAAACCCTGATGAAGTTAAAGAAATCCTTTCTATTGGAGGCATTGACAGAATAATGCTTGACAATTTCACTATAGAAGAAACCAGAGAATCTGTAAAATTAATCGGTAGAAAATACGAAACCGAATCTTCAGGCAATATAACATTAGAAACAATCAGAGATTATGCCGAATGTGGAGTTGATTTTATTTCTGTCGGTGCCCTTACACACCATATAAAGAGTCTGGATATGAGTTTGAAGATGATATAATTAGTGTCTGTCCATAATGTCAGGAATATATTTAATTTTACAAAATCCCAAGCCTCAAACTCCAAGTCCCAAGCCCCAAGTCTCAAGCTCCAAGAGTGTTTTGAATTTGGGTCTTAGAATTTGGAATTTGGGACTTGGGGCTTTATAATATAAACTTAACTTTATGAACAAACTCTATTTAATGGCCCCCAGCAGGATTTGAACCTGCGGCCATCCAGACTTACCAGTCGGGATGCTCTAAACACCGTCAGCTTTAATATTTGAACTATTTAGTGGGCCCAGCAGGACTTGAACCTGCGGCCACTTGATTATGAGTCAAGTGCTCTAACCAACTGAGCTATGGGCCCTAAAAAAGACTAAAAAAATTAATAATCCCGTAAAATACAGCTACAAAGCTATATATTTATATGAAATTTTCAAATATTGTTAAACAATTTTATGATAAATTTTAATTCAACATAATAAAAAAAGGGAGTCTCAATATATCAAGACTCCCTTTTTGGGTTTTGCAAAGATATATTATTTCTTCGTAAACTCACCCATTTCATTATCATAATTCAGGAAATATTCGCCTTTTTTCAGCCCCGATACATTAATTTTATTACTATAACCTTTTAAAACAATATTTCCGTAATAGTCATATATTTCATACATAGTTTCGTTGGTAAAAGTAATTTCATCAGATACTTTCTTTGGAGAAAAAGACACATTAGGCAACAATGAACGGAAATTAGCTTCAGGAGAATATCTTGGTTTTTTTGTATAATCAATTTGTTTTACTCTAAATTTGTTTGTTCCCGAATGAGGATTAACAGCAATTGAATAATTATTAGTACCGGGAGTCCCTTTTCCTTCAACTTTCTCAACTTTTACCCATTTATTCCATCTGAATTGTTCAACAATAAAAATTAATTGACCCGCTTCCTGTGTTGTTGTCCATTTTAGCTTACCATCTTCAACTTTAATAATAGTTATATTAAAAGTGCTTTTGGGCTTCAATATTTCAGGATTTAAAACTTTTGGCTTGCAGTTTTCCTTATGCTTAATCTCTACTATCAATTTATCTCCTAATTTGAACTGAAATATTGATAAATCAATTTCAAAAGCACTTGAATTTATTTCATCTGTGGTTATCTGTCCGTTAACAGTTACTTCATACACACAAAATCCAACACCTGAAGAAGAAAATGGGTTCATCACATATAAATTCTTTCCCTGAAAAATTCCTTCAAGTAATATCTCTCCACCAATTGATGATAGAGATGATATAGCAATTAAAAGAGAAGAAATAAGAATTTTTTTCATTTCCTGATATATTTAATAAAATTAATCATTATTATTGTGCCAGCAAATTTAATATCTAATTTTGAAATTTCAAAATTAAAATAAATTTTTTATTCTCTAAAAATATTTTGCATAATATTATAATTTTTTATTAATTTACATTTTAATTTTTAATTGAATTTAATTATTATGAAAAAATTTTTATACATTTTATTTATTCCAATAGCAGTCGGCATTGTAATATTTGCTTCCTGTACAACTGATAAAAAAATAAAGAAAGACAATTATTATGGTGGAACTTTAAGAATAAACGAAACCGAATTTTTTCGCACTTTGTTTCCACCAGAAGCAAAAGATGTTGTTTCATCGCATATTGTTTCCCAGGTATATGAAGGATTAGTAAAATACGACTCCAAAAACCTTTCTGTTTTGCCCGCTATTGCTAAAAAGTGGGATATTGATAGCTCGGGAACAATTTATTATTTTTATTTAAATAATAATGTTTATTTTCACGATGACAGGTGCTTTATAAATGGAAAAGGAAGATTAGTTACTGCAAACGATTTTAAGTATTCTTTTGAGCTGCTATGCACACAAAGTGAAGATAATACTAACTTTTTTAGCATTTTTAATAAAATAAAAGGTGCAAAAAAATATTTTGACGCAAGCGCAAATGTTAAACCCGCTTTTGATATTGAAGGTATAAAAGTTATTAATGATACCTGTTTACAAATAATTATTGAAAAGGCAAATCCTTATTTTATTAATTTTTTAGCAAATATTGCTGCTGTTGTATTGCCTCGTGAAGGTATTGAAAGTTATGGAAATAAAAATTATATAGGCACAGGTCCTTTTATGATTAATGAATTACCAAAAAAAAACGAACCTTTATATTTAATTCGTAACGAAAGGTATTATAAAAAAGACAAAAAAGAACGTCAACTTCCTTATCTTGATTTTATTAAAATATCTTTTATAAGTTCCGCTCATAAAGAGTTAAGCTTATTTGAAAATGGCGAACTTGATATAATTATAGGTCTATCAGGTGATTATATTTCTAAGTTCTTAGACGCACACATAAAAGAATTTGAAAGCGATCCCCCCGAATATATTTTATATCAGCAAGAGCTTGCCAGTTATGAGTCATATAACTTATTACATTCAAATGTAAATGACTTCTATACCAACAATATGAATTATATTGACCTGTCAATTGTTTATTTTCAGGAGCCAATCCCGAACTCGGGAAAGAAAGAAGAAGGAATTTAACTTTTAATAAAAAAAAGCACAGGATTTATTGAAATACTTTCAAAAATCCGATAGGGCAAAAGAAGTGGTATGGCTGGATATTGCCATTGAAGAAGGGCAGTTTCATTATTCATGTTCTAAAGATGAAGGGAGAGAATAAGATTTATTTATACCACGAATTACACTAATTTTTTTAACCACAGATTACACCCCATTAAATTAAAGAGATTTAACGGGGCAGGCAGATTTCACTGATTTTTTTATTCGTGTAAGCCCGATATATCGGGATTCATGAACACCTTAAAAATTTAATCATTTTGTGAATAAATTAGTGGCTTTTTATATCTTTAAGATATGTCATTTCTTATTCTTAAGACCTGTTATTGTTAATTTTGCAAAACTTCAGAATTCAAAACATTATTAGTATTTTTGAAACAAAATATCGGACTGACAATGACAAAACAAGATGTTATAGACATAATAATAAAACATTGCCAAAACCTAAACCCGAATAACAAAGGGTATGTTGAGAAAAATAACGAAAACGACATTAACCTTATCTACAAATTTGACAATTGGCAAGAAATCAAAAAGGAGTTAGGTGAAGGACAAGGGAGTGAATTAAAAGAGGACAAAGATGGAGTAATAAAATTTAACGCAGTCCATTCTTCATCTGCCTTATGCGTCAACAATTTTGCTCCATTCAAACAGAACAAAGACAAATTTGCGTTCCTCAACTACACTGACTTTACAGAAGCGACTTTTGAAAAGAAATTGCCGACTGGAATGAGAGGTACACCACCACATCTCGACTTCTATTTAGAAACCAAATACGAAGTTATCGGATTTGAATCCAAGTTTACAGAAATATTAAACAACAAAAAACCCGACAAAGACGACAATTTAAAAAAATATCAAGACCGAAAAAATAAACTGGACTATTTATCCGACACATTCTTCGATGTAATACAGTACTACATTGATTTTAAAGACAAAATGTACTTAGACGTTGCCCAGTTAATCAAACACAGCATCGGACTAATCAAAAGGGGGACCTCAATGTACAAGTTCATCCTAAATGCAATCCTTGTTCAGCCAATCCTTGTATACATTTATTGGCAACCAAAGAACTGGTACAACTTTGAAGTTTACCGCAAACACGCAGACGAGATAAATGACTTCAAAGAAAAAATTCAAAGACACTTAATCTTCATACCAATATCCTATTTGGACTTCTGGAAATTATACGAGAATGATAGGACATTTGGGGAGCACATCGACAAGGTAAAAGCTCGTTACTGCATTGGCTTGTGACGATAAGACAAAAAATAAAAAACACTGTGCACAGAACCTATAGCATAAGGTAAAAAAGAAGAAATAGTTTTGCAAAACTAACAATAACAGGGTAAATTAGAATTTAAAGATAACATTCCGATTGTTTGAGGGGATTAAACACTTTAAAATTGACTAAGGACAAACAATAGCAGTAGTAACCAAACTTCCACCATTAGCCACTGTTAACCTATAACACGTACCATCAGGTGAACGCAAAATTACCCCATTTCCAATTGTATTTATATAAACATCACCTGCATTTATTTCAAGCTTCGAATTTGGGCCAGTTGTACCAATGCCTACATTGCCTGAATCTGTAAAAACAACGCTAGCGCCGGATCTATAAAATTGCAAGAAATCACCGCCAGGAACATACCTAAACCACCACTTTGTTATTCCATTTTCATTAAATTTGATACGAGGGTTGGCGGAACTACCAGTTTCTAAAACTAATTGTGGATTTCCTCCTGTTGATGATATCAGGATACTACTAACAACATGTAATCTCCCCTGCGGGCTCGCCGTCCCGATGCCGACGTTACCGGTATTATAATAAATTGTATCTCCATTTTTAGTCCAAATTGAACTATCGTAGGGGAAAGTGACATAATTGCTATTACTCAAGTAAAGTGTATCATTTGAAAATGAAATAGCCTGTAATTCATTTGTTGCATCAGCATCTGAATCATCTACGCTATCAGGTAATATAACTGTATTTCCACCACTTATTGTTAAGTCATGTCCTATAATTGATAAAGTTTGATCATCTGTTGCCGGGTCACCCTGAGGACCTGTTGGACCAGTTACGCCATCAGCACCTACATCACCAGTTGGTCCTGTAGGACCTATAGGACCAATAGCCTGCACCCATATAGAACCATCCCAATACCAGAACTGGTTATCATCAGTATCATATACTAAAAGCCCAGTTTGAGCACCTGTTAATGCTAATCCTGTTCTCTGGGCAGCTGTCAAACGAGGAATTAACAAACCCTTATCAGTAGCATATAAATCTAATATAGCATACGAATCAGGAGTTGTTGTTCCTATTCCTACATTATCTTGGGCATATAAATTTGTATTTAGCCCAAAATTTAATACGATAAATGTAAATAAGATATATACATTAGTATTACTTAGCGATAGAAAATTTAGTTTTGTTTTAATCATAATATAGTTTTTATTCGCCCCAGCCCCAAAAGCAGTTAAACACTCATTTTAATCTGCCTTCGTTAAAACTACGGCAGATGAAATAAAAAAGCGTGGAACTGTAACTTTATCCGCCTTAGAGGTACTACCTACCCGACAAGCAAAATAAATTAAGCCCACGCTGATGCGTGAGCATTAACTTATTATTCATTGCTTGTCTTGAAAATTGGTAGTTTTCTAAGGCATAGAATAAAAGCTAACGCTTCTTCAATATTTTAATATGTTTTTATTTATGTCATATTTTTATGTTTTAAAATTTTTTAACTGTTATCTTTCAAAAAAAATTATTCTTCTTTTTGAAAATAGCTTCTTAATATTATACTAAAGGCAACAATTAATGTAAGTCCGACAACAATAAGAGAAATATATGCAAAAGTTATCATAAGATTATTTTTTATATTTTTGAATTTTTAAATACGATTTTACAAAAAAAACAATAGAAATAATTGAAATAATTATCGAGAAACTTAACAAAATTATAAGAAATCTCAAACTATAAGTATTTGTATTATCAAATACTTTATATAAAATACTTGCAAAACCAGTACTTGTTGCAATTACAAAAACAGCAAATATTTTAAATAAATCTAATTCTATTTTAAGTTTTCTGTCAATATTATTTTGTTCATTCATTTTGCAAACTTACATAAAATAAATCATTATACACAGACAAAATGAAAAATTTATTATTCGTGTAAATTAGTGAAATTAGTGTCTAAATTACAAATCTATCCAATCACCCTGTTCTTTTATTAAATTAATTAACTCATCTACTGCATTTTTTGAAAAGATATTACGTTTTATAATTTCCTGTGCTTTATATAAAGTTATTTTTCCTTCTCCCGAACCTACGTAACCATAATCAGCATCTGCCATTTCGCCGGGACCATTGACTATGCAACCCATTATTGCAATTTTTAATGTTTTTAAATGAGAAGTGCGTTTACGAATGGCAGCAGTAGTTTTTTGCAAATCAAAAAGCGTTCTCCCGCAAGACGGACACGAAATATATTCTGTCTTGGAAGTTCTTACCCTGCCTGCCTGTAAAATACTAAAAGCTGTCCGGTTTATATCCTCAAAATTAATCTTATTTTTTCCATCTTGGCGAACTTTGCGCCTTTGCGAGAAACTCTTAAAATTAATCTCATTTTTTAACCAAATACCATCGCCAAAGCCATCAATGAGTAAAGCCCCGATATCACAAGCAGATTTTATTTGTAATTCTTCAGGCGCTTTTTCTTTATATGACCGTTGAATAATAACCGGCGTTCTACAATTATTATTCATTAATTCATAAAACAATGCTCTTTGCTCGGCTACACCATTAATATTGCCGGTTTGAACAACAAAAACAACAGTATTATCTTTACAAACAGTATTTATTATATCAGGCGATAGTTGCTTATACTTAATTGAAATGAAGTTAAGTTTAGATGACCTGTTTTTAGATTTTAAATACTCTTCAATAGTAAATAAAGGATAATAATTATTTGCATTAAGATATATTTCTTTCCAAAGCGAATAATTGCAAATAATACCTAAATTAAGAAGCCCTCCCCTTTGGGGAGGGTTTGGGAGGGGCTGAATATTATTATCGCCTACATAAATGTATTCAACAGGTAATTCAGATAGTTCCCATTTATTAAGGTTCTTTGAATAATTATATCCTATCCCTTTAAGAATTGAACAGGTAACATTCTTTTTTAAACTTAAATCAGCAATAACAACAGGAATATTCTTACCACCTATGTTATTTACACTTACAGTTTCTCTTTTTTGATAAGCATAAGGATTTATAGATATTTTAGATACTGGTTTAATTGGTTGATGATTATTTCTGTTTGCAAAATAATTAACCAATGCTTTTGCCACCGGAACTTCTTTTTCAGGTTCTTCGGTAAGCGAAACACGAATAGTATCTCCTATGCCATCAGCTAAAAGTGTTCCAATACCAACAGCCGATTTGATACGACCTTCCTGCCCCTCCCCTGCTTCTGTTACCCCAAGATGTAAAGGATATTTCATCCCTTGTTTTTGCATTTTATTTATTAATAAACGGTATGCCTGCACCATTATCTTTGTATTGCTCGCTTTCATTGATAAAACAACATCATTATAGTCTTCTTCAGCACAAATAAGCAAAAACTCCATAGCCGATTCTACCATACCTAAGGGAGTATCGCCGTAACGAGTCAGGATTCTTTCAGATAATGAACCGTGATTTACTCCAATACGCATAGCTGTTCTATGTTCTTTACATATCTTTATTAATGGAACAAAGCGCAAGCGAATCTTTTCAATTTCTGCTTTATATTCTATATCAGTGTATTCTGATTTTTGATTCTTTTTCCTGTCAACATAGTTTCCCGGATTAATGCGAACCTTTTCAACAACTTTCGCTGCTATTTCAGCAACTTGCGGATTAAAATGTATATCAGCAATCAATGGTGTTGTGTATCCTTGTTTACAAAGTTCGCTTTTTATATTAATAAGATTTTCGGCGTCTTTTATTTTAGGTATGGTAATCCTTACATAATCAGCTCCCGAGTTAATAATTCTTATTATTTGATTAACTGTAGCTTTTGTATCAAGCGTATTTGTATTGGTCATTGATTGTATTCTGATGGAATAATCTCCACCCAGTGGAATTTCTCCAATATTAACCACGCAGGTTTTTAGTCGTGAGAATTGTGTTAAGCTATTGCAGTATTTGTAGTCTTTAATTTGTTCTCTCATAATTGTTGAAAAGGGTTAAAACCTTTTATTATGCGGACTTACTTGATTTCCCGACCTAAAGAGACTGTGTGAAAATGGATTAATTCGTCATTGCGAAGGAGGAACGACTGAAGCAATCTTTTTATAAACAGGAGATTGCTTCGCTAACGCTCGCAATGACGTGGTTAAAATTTGTGTTTTCACACACCCTCTAAAGCTCGGTGTTATTAATCAATAAAATTAAATCTGATTTTTTCTTTTATAGTTGTATTTCTAATACTTAATGTTCAATTAATACTTTTCATACAAAAATACTTAATTCAATAGTATAAAAAAATCAAAATGAACAATTTAACAATATAGCAATTTAGCAATATCTTTTGTTAAATTTAACGTCTATTGTTAACTTGCCAATTTTAAGATAATAATAAATTTTTTATGTCAATTATTGCAAAGAACATTACTAAAATATATGGAAAGCAGAAAGCTTTAAATAATGTTTCATTTGAAATAAAGACCGGGGAGATAGTAGGTTTTTTGGGTCCGAATGGAGCAGGAAAATCTACTATGATGAAAATAATTACAGGTTTTATTCCTCAAACCTCAGGTGAAGTTACTGTAAATGGTTACGATGTTGTTGAACAATCATTAGAAGTTAGAAAGAATATAGGATACCATCCTGAAAACAATCCTCTTTACCTTGATATGTATGTAAAAGAATATCTTGAATTTGTTGCAGGATTATATAATTTAGGTAGAAGAACAAAATCCCGTATAGATGAAATGATAGAACATACAGGACTTGTAGCTGAACAAAAGAAAATAATCGGGGCGCTTTCAAAAGGATACCGTCAACGGGTTGGTATTGCACAAGCTCTAATTCATAACCCGAAAGTTCTAATTCTTGATGAACCTACAACAGGTCTTGACCCAAATCAAATTATAGATATCAGAAACCTGATTTCTGAAGTTGGAAAAGAAAAAACAGTTATGCTTTCCACTCATATTTTGCAGGAGGTTGAAGCTATTTGTGATAGAATAATAATTATTAATCATGGCATTATTGTTGCTGACGATACAGCAAAAAATATCCATTCCCGTGCTTCAGAAAAGTATCAGACAATAATAGTTGAATTTAATCCCGATTTAAGCACCAAAAACTCAAAAGAACTTAAAAATATTAAAGGAGCGGTTAAAGTTGTAAAACTTAAAGAAAAAAACTGGTTAATCCAGAGCAAACATAATACCGACATCCGTTCTGATATTTTTAAATTTGCGGTAAAAAATAATCTTACTGTCCTTTCAATGCAAAAACAAGAGAAAAGCTTGGAGGATATTTTTCAGGAATTAACTAAGTAAATTTAAAAGAGAGTATTATGAATTTAATCTTTTTTGATTAACTTTGCGAATGTAAAATATTTTAGTGAAATTCAGAAAAAAAAGAAGGTTAAACTTATGAATGCAATAACAATAAACCAGGCTAAACAAAATTTAAGTTTTCTAATTGAACAAGTAGTTACAAATGTTGAGCCAACAATTATTTGCAGTGATAAAGGTGGAAAAGCTGTATTGATGTCTCTTGATGAATTTAATTCGTGGCAAGAAACTATCTATCTACTTTCTAATCCGGCTAATGCTGATCATCTGCGTAAATCAATAGAGCAAGCTAAAAATGGAAAAACGATTGAACGTAAATTAGTTGACTTATATTGAAAAAAAATCTAACACTCACTTTTTTTTTAATAATCTAAACTAATATTTAAGTTTGTAGCAAAAATTAAAAATGTCATACTTATTTACATCCGAATCAGTGTCTGAAGGACATCCTGATAAAGTAGCTGATCAAATATCAGATGCTTTATTAGATGAATTTCTAAGACACGATTCAGAATCAAAAGTAGCCTGTGAAACACTTGTTACTACGGGACTTGTTGTTTTAAGCGGCGAAGTAACAACCAAATCGTATGTTGATGTTCAGAAAGTTGCCAGAAAAGTGATTAAGCAAATTGGATATACTAAACCCAATTATAAATTTGACAGCGAATCTTGTGCGGTTATTTCCACTATTCACGAACAATCACCTGATATTAGTCAGGGAGTTATACGTGAAAAAGCTGAAGACCAGGGAGCCGGCGACCAGGGAATGATGTTTGGTTATGCTTCCACTGAAACTGATAATTATATGCCTTTATCTATAGAACTTGCTCATCTGTTCTTAATAGAACTGACTAACATCAGAAAAGAAGGCAGAAAAATGCAATATCTTGGTCCTGACTCAAAGTCGCAGATTACAGTAGAATACAGCGATAATAACAATCCTGTTCGTATTGATACAATTGTTATCTCTACTCTACACGATGAATTTATTCCATCGGTTAATCTTACACCAAAAGCAAAAAAAACTGCTGAATTAGAAATGTTAGATAGAATTAAATCGGATATACGAAGGATATTAATACCGGCTGTTATGAAACAATTGCCGCAAAGAATAAAAAAATTGTTTAAAGACGATTTCCGGCTATTAGTTAATCCTACCGGAAAATTTGTAATTGGAGGTCCTCATGGTGATACCGGCTTAACAGGCAGAAAGATAATTGTTGATACTTATGGTGGTAAAGGTGCTCACGGTGGCGGCGCATTTTCAGGTAAAGACTCTTCAAAGGTCGATCGTTCAGCGGCTTATGCTACGCGCCATATCGCAAAAAATATAGTCGCAGCCGGCATTGCTGATGAAGTTCTTGTTCAGGTTGCTTATGCAATTGGAGTAGCACAGCCCGTTGGTTTGTATGTTAATACATACCAAACATCAAAAGTAAAAGACAAAAATGGGAAAAAATTGACTGATGATAAAATAGCTATAATTTTGAAAAATATTTTTGACCTGCGTCCAAGTGCCATTATTAAACGATTTGGATTAAAATATCCTGTCTTTTTACCAACCGCTGCCTATGGACATATGGGTCGTGAACCAATAACAAAAGAGATTACTGTTTTTGAAAATGATAAAGAAGTAAAAAAAACAGTAGAGTTCTTCGCATGGGAAAAACTTGACTGTGTTGATATAATTAAAAAAGAATTCGGTTTATAAATTATTTAAAAGTAGACACGAATTACACTAATTAACACGAATAAATTATATTAATTATATAAATAAATAATACAAACAACTATAGCATTGGGCATGGGGTATGTATGCTTTAAAAAAAATTAGTGAAAATTCGTGAAATTCGTGTCTGAAAAAATATTAATCTGCACCTCCAAAACCATTCCCTACAACGCCGGAGGCGGAAAAAACGCATATAACTTTGCAAAATTTCTTTCAAACGAAAATCTGAATATCTCCTTATTAACATTAAACGAAAACCTTTATTTTCACCCTGTGAAATTGCTCTGCACCCAAACTTGTTTGAGATTTCACAGGGTATCAAGGAAAACTGTTATAGATTCGCTTCATGTATATAGAATTCCTTATTTTCATCGGAACATTATTCTTAAACTATTATCACTTACTGTAATCATTCCAGGTTATTTGTATTATGTATTAAAAAATGATATTATTTTCATTTTTGGAAGAATGTTCGTTTTTGAGTTTTTAATCTTTTTTGGATGGCTGTTCAAAAAAAAAGTCATTTTTCGTTCATCAATGTTCGGCGATGATGATATTAAAACTTTAATAACAAAACATTCAACCCTTCAAACTATTAGAAAAAAAATCCTTAGTTTAATAACTCTCTATTTTTCATTGACCCCTGCATTTTCAAAGTCATACTTATCAGTTTTTCATACTGATTACAAAATTTTTGAATCACCCCAGGGAGTTAATACCGGTGTTTTTCATCCGGTAATAAAATCAGAAAAAATCAAACTCAGAAAAAAACTTAATCTGCCTGAAAATAAATTTATAATTATTAGTGTTGGCTATTTGATTAAACGAAAAGGTTACGAAGAAATATTTGAAACATTAAATAAATTAAATATTCCGTTCCTGTATGTTATTGTTGGAGATTATAAAGTTCCAAAATCACATTATTTATACAAGAAGAAGCAGAAAATGGAAAATTTATATAATCTCGGTAAAAAACTTTTAGGCGAAAAAGTGCTGTTTACCGGACAAAAAGAAAATGTGAATGAATATTTACAATCTGCCGATATTTTTCTTTTAAATTCATTTAAAGAAGGATTGCCAAATGTGTTGCTTGAAGCAATGGCTTGCGGAATTACACCAATTGTTAGAAACATTATTGGTGTAAACAATTATATTACGTTTCATAAAAAAAATGCCTTGGTTTTTGAAAATAAAGAACAAATGTCGGAGTTAATAGTTGAAATTTATAAGAATAAAAAAATGAGAGATGAACTGGCAAAAAAATCACAAGAAACGATAAACAATAATTATTCGTTTGAATTAATCTATGAAAAACTGTCAATAGTTGATTGGGGAATTGGTTAATAGACACGAATTACACGAATTAACACTATAATTAAAAAATATTCAAAAAAAATTAATCAGTTTTATATTCTGATAATTTTTATAATTTTGTTGATTCCTAAATTTAGTAAGTCTTTTTATAATCATTTAATATAATACAATTGCTAAGTTTTATTTCATATTTATTAGTGAAAATTATAATATTAATTCTTTGCGTTCTTTGCGTCAGTGTCTCACGCAAAGGCGCAAAGGTCGCAAAGTTTAATACTATTTATTACTCTTATTTTTCTTTGCGTTCTTTGCGTCTTTGCGAGATAAATTTTTGCGAGATAAATTTTGCGAGAAATTCTTATTGAGACTTGCTAATTTTAGGAACCAACCAATTCCCCAAACTATGCAGAAACAATTTTCCAAGGTAGTGATAATGGGCATGGGCTATATCGGCTTACCCACTGCCGCATTAATTGCAAGCAATAACATTGAAGTTATTGGAGTTGATGTAGATTCTAACATAATAAGCACTATCAATAAGGGAAAAATTCATATAATTGAACCCGATTTAGAAGGGCTGGTTAAAAGTGTAATTGACAGGGGATTTTTAAAAGCAACAGCTCATCCCACTGAAGCTGATGTATTTATTATTACTGTTCCAACACCAATCACAAAAAATAAAAAACCTGATATTTCATATATTGAAACAGCAACTAAAGCTATAATACCTTTTCTGAAACAAGGAAATCTTTTCATTATTGAATCTACAAGTCCTGTTGGAACAACCGAAAAAATTACTGAAATTATTTTTAATAAACGTCCTGAATTAAAAAACAATATTTATATTGCATATTGTCCTGAAAGAGTTTTACCAGGGAATATAATATACGAATTGCAGCACAACCACCGTGTTATTGGTGGAATAGATGAAAAATCAACTACAAAAGCAATTGAGTTTTACAACTGTTTTGTTAAAGCACAACTGCATAGAACTACAGCCAGAACAGCTGAAATGTGCAAATTAGTTGAAAATTCTTATCGTGATGTTAACATTGCTTTTGCCAATGAACTTTCAATGATTTCCGACAAAGCAGGAATTAATGTATGGAATTTAATAAAATTAGCAAATAAACATCCAAGGGTAAATATCTTGCAACCCGGAACAGGAGTAGGCGGACATTGTATAGCTGTTGACCCATGGTTTGTTGTTTCAGAATTCGAGAATGAAGCAAAAATCATCAAAAAAGCAAGAGAAATTAACGATTATAAATCACAATGGGTAATTGAGAAAATAACAAACGAGATACTTAAGTTTGAGCTAAAAAACAAAAGAAAACCTGTTGTAGCTTGTATGGGCATAACTTTTAAACCGGATATTGACGATTTACGTGAGTCACCTGCTTTATTTGTTACCCGGCAATTATTAAAAACCAATAATGCTGATTTTTTGGTTGTTGAACCAAATATTTCACATAAAGTAGAGACGCTCCTCGGAATGCCTCTACTTATTAATTATAACACAGCTTGTGAAAAAGCCGATATAATAGTATTTTTAGTCGCTCATAAACAATTTAAAACACTGGAAATTAAACAAGATAAAATTGTATTGGATTTTTGCGGAGTAAGAACATCATAAATATAAACTTCAAATTAATTAACAAAATTTTTTGAAAATGAGCAAAGTAGCATTAGTAACAGGAGTAACCGGACAGGACGGTGCATACCTTTCTGAATTCCTTTTGAAAAAGGGATATGTTGTACATGGATTGAAACGAAGGAGTTCTCTATTCAATACTGAAAGAATAGACCATCTATATCTTGACCCTCATATAGAAAATAGAAACTTTATTCTGCATTACGGAGATATGACCGACGCTACAAATTTAATTCGTATAATTAAACAGACACATCCTGATGAAATTTATAATCTTGCTGCTCAATCACATGTTCAAGTCTCTTTTGATACAGCAGAATACACAGCTAACGCCGACGCATTAGGAACATTAAGAATATTAGAAGCTATAAGATTATTGAACCTTGAAAAAAAAACAAAATTTTACCAGGCTTCCTCATCTGAAATTTATGGACTTGCCCAGGAAGTGCCTCAAAATGAAAAAACTCCTTTTTATCCACGAAGCCCTTATGCTGTCGCAAAATTATATGCTCACTGGATAACTGTTAATTACCGTGAAGCTTATAACATATTTGCAGCAAATGGAATATTATTTAATCACGAATCGCCTATAAGAGGTGAAACTTTTGTAACAAGGAAAATTACAAGAGCCGTTGCAAGAATTGCATTAGGATTGCAGGATAAATTTTACCTGGGAAATCTTTCTGCTAAAAGAGACTGGGGACATACTAAAGATTATATACGGGCTATGTATCTGATACTTCAGCAAGAAAAACCAGATGACTTTGTTATTGCAACCGGAAAAACTACCGAAGTTAGAGAATTTGTTAAAATGGCTTTTCAAGAAATTGGTGTTGAGCTTGAATTTCAAGGTGAAGGGATTAATGAACAAGGTATTGTAATAAAAAATAATGGAACACAAATTACTTCTCAACTTAATCCCGGTGATGTTATTCTGAAAGTTGACCCACAATATTTCAGACCCACAGAAGCAGATATATTAATGGGCGATGCCACAAAAGCTAAAAAAATATTAAACTGGGAACCTGAATATGATTTAAAAGCTCTAATTAAAGAAATGGTAAAAAGTGATTTAAAACTTATGCAAAAAGATAAATATTTAAAAGATGGTGGATATGAAATTTTGAATTATTTTGAATAACAGACACGAATTAACACGAATAACTTAAAAATTCATATACAAATTATGAACAAGGATAGCAAAATATATATTGCCGGTAATACAGGTATGGTTGGAAGTGCTATTATCCGCAAACTAAAAGCTAAAGATTACAGCAACCTTGTTTTCACTCCTTATCCTGAATATGACCTTATAGACCAAAAGGTGGTTGAAAATTTCTTTATAAAAGAAAAACCTGAATATGTATTTCTTGCTGCTGCAAAAGTTGGTGGTATAATTGCAAATAATACTTACAGAGCTCAGTTTATTTATGAAAATTTACAGATTCAGAATAATATTATTCATCATAGTTACTTAAATGGTGTAAAAAAACTGTTATTTTTAGGAAGCTCCTGCATATATCCTAAAAATTGCCCCCAGCCAATGAAAGAGGAATATTTACTTTCAGGTGAATTAGAATATACAAATGAACCATACTCAATTGCAAAAATTGCCGGAATAAAAATGTGCGAAAGCTATAATCTCCAGTATGGAACAAATTTTATTTGTGTAATGCCCACAAATCTGTATGGCACTAATGATAGTTATAATCTGGAAACGTCTCATGTATTACCTGCATTAATCAGAAAAATGCACCTTGGCAAATGTTTAGAAAATAACGACTGGCAAGCTATTAAGAAAGATTTTGCTCAAAATCCAATTGAACAGGTAAATGGAAGTGCCGATAAAGAAACAATCACTACTATTTTAAAAAAATATGGGATAGAACAATCAACAGTTACTCTTTGGGGAACAGGAAAACCTCGAAGAGAATTTTTACATTCCAACGATTTAGCCGATGCCTGTGTATTTATAATGGAAAAAATTGATTTCAATACACAGATTTCACAGATTACACAGATAAGAAACACTCATATTAATATTGGAACAGGTAAAGATATTTCTATAAAAGAATTAGCAGATATTATAAAAAAAACAGTCGGGTTTAAAGGAACTATTAAATGGGATACTAATAAGCCCGATGGAACTTATCAAAAGCTTTTGAATGTTGATAAATTACATAATTATGGCTGGAATGAAAAAATTAACTTTAAAAACAGTTTAATTAGTATCTACGATGAGTATATCAATTGATATACATTGATATTTATTAAAAGTTGTTAATGTATTCG
>SDBV01002619.1_pt1 | contig 26835 bp, 19 predicted proteins | sample 2277081 | NCBI WGS metagenome assembly SDBV01 (sample SAMN10402039, study PRJNA504765) | marine sediment metagenome | isolation source: marine sediment core GS10_PC15, 223 cmbsf | place: Arctic Ocean: Southern Knipovich Ridge | collected 2010 | reverse complement strand
TAAGAGACGGAAGACCGAAGTCAGGAGTCAGAAGAAGAGACTTCCTGAAAAACAACTATTAATGTTTCGTAAACCAGCTTTGGACTTTTTACTCATTTTAGCTTCGGTCTCCCTTCGGTCGCCGTAGGCTTGCCAAAGGCGATGCGGTCTTCTGACTTCTGACATTATTTATGATCTTCCATTAAATTCAGGGTAGAACCAAATTGAATTAAGAACATTCGAACATTTGAATGAAGAATTTAGAAGTAAAATTGAGCGTTCTGAAATACATTTGAGCTATAGGCTTTTCCTTTATTTCATAATTCAATTGTTCATTTGTTCATTTGTTCATTTGTTCTATTATTCTTCTTTCATACAATATTGAATTAAAACAGCCGCTTAATTATCGTTAACATGTTAGCATTAGTTGCTTTTTAAGAGCCTATCTCAGAAGGGATATTGTTCCTTTTACGTAGAAATCAGTATAACGAATAAGGTAAAAATAAACCCCAGCAGGATGATTTTCTCCATACCAATGAAAATCTCTCTCTCTCGAGGCGAATACCTCGCGACCATATCTATTGTAAATTGATACCCCCTGAAATTGATTAGCGCAGTTATTCTTTGGAAGGAAGGGTACAAAATATGATTCATTGATATCATCTGAATTTGGTGTATATACATTTGGAGGCAAAAAAGAATAATCTATTTGTTCATCTGTAATCACAACTACCATTTCCTGGGTATCGGCTAATGGGACAATGCATTTATGGTCCTGCAATAACAAGGTGAAAGAATAAATTCCATCTCCATAATTTTCGGATAAGTGTGAGCAAGTTGTTTCCCAACTAAACCTTGAGATCACACTTTCGATGCCAGATCCAGGATTAAAATCAATTCCTAAATCATCCAAAGATCGCTCTTCCAATATCCTTAAATCAATCAAATCTCCATCAGAATCGAATCCTTTTATGTCCAAATCAAGTAGATTTCCCGCATCCACAAAAATTGTATCTTCCAATACTTCTCCATTCACAAATATTTCCGGGGGATTATTGAAGGGAGGTAATACATTTAAGATAAGTGATATCGTATCTGCATTTGGTATTTTACACTTATCCAAATCCTCCACGATCAGTAATATTTCAAACACATCTTTTTGAAATAGATTAACCTTGTCGCAATCAATTTGCCAATGCAAATCCGTTCCAACATTCGAACTGCCGATTTGTTTTTCAAAGTCAATCCCAATACTTTCCAGATCAAATCCGACACCAATCGCAACGAGAACTAATTGATCAGTTAGATCACCATCCATAGCTCGTATATTAAAATTCAAATCGTCTTCTATCCGCACAGTCAGCTCTTTATTCTCATGCTCATTGTCAATCAAAACGATTGGGATATTGTTAGCAGGAAGGTCAATAGTAATATTTAGCGTAACGCTATCCCGGTTATCCAATCCACATATATCCACATCCTCAACATAAAATTTCAACTGAAATTCATTCCTCAATCCAAAAGGGTAGATCTGGCAATCGGTATTCCAATTTAAATTGAAATCAATCTTACCTTTTTCAAAAATTAAGGTATCGATCTCTATTCCATATTGAGCGAGATCAAAACCATCACCCTCTACGTAAAGCAACAGGCTGTCAAGATCTTTATCCTCCACATTAAAGGCAATATTAATAATTGATCCTTCCGTAAAAGAGACTGTAATTTCATCCTGAACCGGGTCTATAAATTTTGGAGCTTGATTTGGAGGAGGCTCGACCAGCACGATAAGTCGCAAAGTATCCATCAAGGGTTGCGGACAGGTGAAATCCTGTGCAATGACATCAATAATAAAAGGCTCATTTTGCAAATAAGGGCAATCTGGAAGACATATTTGTACGCCTAATGTATCGTCTGGAAAACCTAAATATCCAATTTCAGCAGATAAAATACTTTGCAAATTAGCTTCAAAATTTACCGGTTCTGCCCGAATAATAACTGTTTCGCTTCCATCTTTATCCTTAATTCTGAAATCAAAACATTTTGAATCCTCTACACTCAGTTTGATTGTATCCAGTTCATTAATAAAAATATCACTTCCAGGAGCCTTGACCTGGATCTCCGGTGGCGTCCCCGGATTGGGGCAATCAATTACAAAAAGTTGAAAGTCACGAACTACCTCGCCGAGTTTCTTCCCATCTCTGAACTCTTCACATTTTACAGAAAAAACAAATAACCCTTCATCTGTAGGGGTGACCGTTAAAAAACCCTGGTCACTAATTTCCAGGGTAGGATTTCCAGGTATTTGATAGGCGCTATTTATTCCAGAAACCCAGGTTACATCACGATGTGGCGCCGGGGTCGGTGTAGGCAATGGTGTATATTCAGAGCTGTTTTTAGGGCTTACCAGGCTATACACCAAGGAATCACCATCGGGGTCAAAACCTCTGAAGTCAACATAATAAAATCGATTAACACAGGCATAATCGCTCAAAGGAGGAAATAGTTGTGGTGTGGAATTTCTAAATTCTGCACCATCTTTTCTAATGGGAGGAAACTCCATATAAAATGTTTGACCGGTTTCGTCTGGTTTCACAATGTTAGTGATGATATTATTCCTGCAACAACGCTCCCAAACCATATAATATCCTTCCGGATCTGAAAACATATTAGGACTCAGACTTACCTCTGTAGAATAAACAATACGATTTGTAATCAACCTGTCATTGGTACATTCCGGATTGGTGTAGGGAACATAGCTTTCAGATTGAAAATTCATAATGATAGACCTAACAAAAACATTGTCCTTTTTTCTAAAAATAAATGCATTGATCAGCTCATCTTTAGCCTCTGGATTTCCATTCACTACATCGAAATATTGAATTTGCCGAAAAATATATCGGTCACCTTCGACATGAATCATCTCAAATTCACCACCAACTATATGTGTGGCAAGAGATAAACTGCCCAGGAACAATTGAAGTACTGATATCAGGACAAACTTTTTCATTCAATAAAATGGAATGATCCAAATTATAATAAAAAATATCCTCTAGCAAACGATATTGTTTAACTTTGTGCGCTTATATGAGAATAAAAAACCAAATATTTGAAAATGTCCTTATCGAGACGGTTGCAGCGGAGGGTAAATGTGTTGCGCGAATTAAGGGGCAAGCTGTTTTCGTGGAGGGAGTAGCTCCCGGTGACGTTGTTGATTTAAAAATAATAAGGAAGAAAAAAAGCTACCTGGAAGGAAGAGCGATAAAATTTCATACCTACTCGGATTTGAGAGTAGAGCCGTTTTGTGAACATTTCGGCCTGTGTGGAGGATGTAAGTGGCAACATTTGATTTATAAGCACCAGTTCGCCGCAAAAAGACAGCAAGTCATTGACAATTTCGACAGGATTGGCAAATTTGATTACCCTGAAGTAAATGCAATTGTTCAATCGGAAAACACACAATTTTACCGGAACAAACTCGAATTTACATTCAGCCATAAGCGATGGCTCAGCCATGAAGAGGTGAAATCTGAAGTTGTAATTGAACGAAGTGGCTTAGGATTTCATATTCCCAGACAGTTTGATAAAATTGTAGATATAAAAAAATGTTTCTTACAAAAAGAGCCTTCCAATGAGATTCGCCTTGCTATCCGGGATTTTGCCATTGACAATAAACTAACTTTTTATAATATCTCTGAATTTCAGGGTTTATTAAGGAATTTGGTGATACGAACCAGTTCCACAGGGCAGCTCATGGTTATTGTTCAATTTGGAGAGCAGGATCAGAAGGGTGTTAAATTAGTAATGGATTTTATTCAAGAATCATTTCCACAAATCGATTCACTCTATTATGTGATAAACCTTAAAAAAAATGAGACCTTCCACGATCAGGAATTGATATTATTTAGTGGAAAAGCATTTATTGAAGAGAGAATTGACGAGCTGATTTTTAAAATTGGCCCAAAATCATTTTTTCAGACCAATACAGAGCAAGCTCAAAAAATATATGCCAAAGCCTTGGGAATGGCAAAATTACGGGGCGATGAAATCGTATATGACTTATATACCGGAACGGGTACGATCGCAAATTATGTTGCTAAAAAGGCGCGCAAAGTAATCGGAATAGAAACTATAAAAGAGGCGATTGACGATGCGATAGAAAATGCGGATTTGAATGATATTTCGAATACTTCCTTTATTGTCGGTGATATCAAAGATACGTTGACCAAAGATTTTTTCGAACAAAACGGCGCTCCTGATGTAATCATTACTGATCCCCCGAGAGCCGGGATGCATGGTGATGTAGTGGATACCTTACTTAAGGCCAAAGCGAATCGAATCATCTACATCAGCTGCAATCCCGCAACCCAGGCAAGGGATCTTGCGGCCTTAACGGTTGATTACAACATTGAAGAAGTTCAGCCTTTCGATATGTTTCCACATACGCATCATCTTGAAAATATTGTGTCGCTAAAACTGAATAAATAATATGGATATTAGCAACGATCCAGAATTAGACGGGAAAAATTTAGGTAAAATTTCGCAGGATTTTATAAAAGTTGTGGATCACATCAAAGAAGCTTCTTATCAAATTAGAAAAAGAGGATTTTCTGATTTTCCAATTTTCATCATGTGCAACACAGAAATCTCACTTGGTCAATTATTATATAAAAAGGATGAAGTCGGAACGGATTGGAATTATTTTGTAACCTATATTGATGAGTTCATACAAAAAGAACTTATTGAAAAAGAAAGAGTAGATGAGTTTAAAAATAATTATAAGAACCCGGATGAATTTTGCTGCCTGTTTGTGGTTGAAGGTGAGGTTGCAAAATTTGTTTTCATCCCCTATCCGGAAGATTAACCCGATTAAGTGGTATTAGTAATTGATATTGAATCCCTGATACCCCTGGATTGGAGTCTCAATAACATCAATTTTCTCTACACGGGCCCATCCGGGGCCTATTTTACAAGTGGTCACAAACTTGTCAAGTACAGGTCTGCTTCCTTCTGCTTCAATTTGAACAGTTCCATCAGGCTGATTTTTAACATAGCCTTTTAGGTTGAAACCTCTGGCTACTTTTGAAACAAAAGAACGATACCCAACCCCCTGAACTCTTCCTTTGACAAGAATTTTATAATTGATCTCTTTTTCCAATTGATTAATTATTCCATCTCTTGCATGATACTCACTCCAGCAGAAACGCCAAGCCTGTCAGCGCCGGCTTCTATCATTTTTATTGCCGTATCAAGGTCACGAATTCCTCCTGACGCTTTCACGCCAACATTGGAATTGATCGTTGACCTGATCAATTTTATATGATCCACACTCGCTCCTGAAGGAGCAAATCCTGTTGACGTTTTTACAAAATCAGTGCCCGCCTCCTGACACAAAAGAGAGGCGGCAACTATTTCTTCATCAGAAAGATACGCAGTTTCAATAATCACCTTCATCAGGCAATCATTGTCGTGAATGAGTTGTGCACATTTGGCGAGTTCCACTTTTACCCACGACATTTCTGACTTAAAAGCAGAAATATTCATGACAATATCGAACTCATTGGCTCCATTTTCAATTGCCAATTTTATTTCATCAAGTTTGTTTTCTGTCATTTGATATCCCAAAGGAAACCCAACGACCGTCACAAGTTGTATTCCATGATTTTTAACTTCTCTACCTGCTTTTCTTACCCAAAATGTTGGAACGCAAACGCCAAGAAACTCATACTCAACTGCTTCTTCAACCAATTTATCAATGTCTTTATCGGTTAAAGTTGGTTTTAAAGCTGTGTGTTCTATAAATCGATTTAGATTTAACATAAATTAAATTTTGTGTATTTCATAAATAGAAATGTCATGAATTAAACATAGTAATTTTTACCTCACTTCATATTGAAGTTCAATACAATTATATCTTCAATTTATTAATAAATTTTAACTATTTGATGAAAAAGGTTGAGGATTAATGATACATCCCACACTCTTTACAAAATTTCTTTTTACCGGGCGGTCTCTTTTTGGGTTTCTTTTTATGTCCAAAATAGCTAGGGTCTGAATATTGAGGCTTCTTCATCTCCTTTGCCATCTTTTTATACTTTTTGGCATTATCCTCCATTCTTTTTTCATACTCCTCTATCTTCTGATCATAACTTTTAGAGATCGAATTCTTTGTTTTTTTCTTCTTTGCTTTTGAAGATTTAACCCCATAGGTAGCGCCTCGATCAACTTCGGTCTTATTTTTTTTCTTAGTAGATTTTTTAGTTGTCGTTTGGGCAAAGGAACATGAAAAGGAAATAAGGATTAATAGAAAAATCAAATAATATTTCATACACCCATTTTTTAAGATAAAATAATTCTACAGTAGAGTATTATAAAATTATTTACCAAAATAATTCATTTCATAAAATTCGACAGTTTCCGTTCAGACACTAAGTAAACTCAAATCTACTGCCTTAATAATAACCCTTTCGACCTGATATTATTGCAATTTTCTCATTCCCTCAATTGGACGAACCAAAATTAATAAGGATTAGCAGGAGCTTGATGGTAAATCGGAACACCAGTCAGCTCAATTCCTGCATTCTTTTGCCATATCAAGAAAACAAATAAACACCTGAAACTAACTAACTCCACTTCCATTGTTCACATCATTTTCAGGAGTAACGAAAACCAAGCTGCCATCCTGGTCCTCTGCCAATAGTATCATGCCTTGTGATTCTATGCCCATAATTTTTCTCGGAGCCAAATTCAATAAGACACTCACTTGCTTGCCAATAAGCTCTTCCGGTTTAAAATGTTTGGCTATTCCACTGACGATAGTTCGTTTGTCCAAACCCGTATCGACCAGCATTTTAAGGAGTTTATTGGATTTTTCAACCTTCTCTGCCTTCAAAATTTTTCCAATTCGAATGTCCATTTTCACAAAATCATCGTAGCTAATGGCATCTTTCATTGGAGAGATCTCTACATTTTCCGGTTCTATTTTCGAATTTTCAATTAGTGTAGCCTGTAATTTCTCAATTTGCTTTTCAATTTCTGCATCCTCAATTTTAGAAAACAGTAACTCAGGTTTATTAATTGCTCTTCCAGGTTTCAATAAATCAACCGATCCGGCAAAACTCCACTTCAATTTTTCAAGATCTAAAAACTTAAAAATCTTTGTTGAAGTAAAAGGTAAAAATGGCTCTCCCATTATAGCTAAATTGGCTACTATCTGTGCAGCAAGATTCATAATGGTTGCCACTCTTTCCGGATCTGTTTTTATCAATTTCCATGGCTCCGTTTCTGCGAGATATTTATTTCCTCGTCTGGCAACTTCCATGTAATTTGATAAGGATTCACGGAATCTAAACGCATTAAGTGAATTTTCAATTATTTCAGGAGCGCCATTCAAATATGTAATTAGTTCATTGTCAATATCGAGCAGATCTCCCCTTTCCGGAATATTGCCGTCATAATACTTATTCAAAAGTACCATTACCCTGTTCACAAAATTTCCAAGAATCGCAAGCAATTCATTATTGTTCTTAGCCTGAAAATCCTTCCAGGTAAAATCATTGTCTTTCGCCTCAGGAGCATTGGCGCACAAGGTGTATCTCAAGACGTCTTCTTTTCCCTTAAAATCCTTTTGATACTCATGCAACCAAACAGCCCAATTCCGCGATGTTGATATTTTATTTCCCTCCAGGTTTAAAAATTCATTGGCAGGTACATTTTCAGGAAGAATAAATTCTCCATGCTCTTTGAGCATGCTCGGGAAAATGATACAATGAAATACGATATTGTCTTTCCCAATAAAATGCAATAGACGGGTTTCTTTATCTTTCCAATAAAGTTCCCAGTCTTTTCCTGTTTTTTCAGCCCATTCTTTAGTTGCCGAAATATACCCTATTGGAGCATCGAACCAGACATAAAGCACTTTGCCTTCTGCTCCTTCTACCGGAACAGGCACACCCCAATTCAAATCTCTGGTCACTGCTCTTGGCTGCAGTCCCTGATCGATCCACGACTTGCATTGGCCATACACATTCGGTTTCCACTCTTTATGATCTACTAAAATCCATTGTTTGAGCCAGGGCTCATATTCGTCTAATGGCAGATACCAATGCTTTGTTTCTCTGAGCTTTGGTTTTGAACCACTCAGCATGGATTTTGGGTTTATCAGCTCTGAAGGACTTAGAGTAGATCCACAATTTTCGCACTGATCGCCATAAGCATCTTCGTGTCCACACCTTGGGCAAGTACCCTTAATATATCGATCGGCTAAAAACTCATTATGCTCCACGTCGTAATATTGCTCCGATTCAATTTCTTTAAATGCAGATTTATCATTTAGCGTTTCAAAAAAATCTGAAGCCGTTTTGTGATGTATTTGATTGGAAGTTCTGGAATAAATGTCAAAACTGATTCCAAATTCTTCAAATGATTTTTTGATCAATGCATGATACCTATCCGCCACAGCTTGAGGCGTTTCACCTTCCTTCTTTGCTCTTATCGTAATAGGTACTCCGTGTTCATCAGAGCCACAAACAAATACCACATCTTCTTCTTTTGATCTTAGATATCTAGCATAAATATCGGCAGGTATATATACACCGGCTAAATGTCCTATATGTATCGGGCCATTTGCATAAGGAAGTGCAGATGTAATTGTATGTCTTTTAAAGGTTTTATTAGGCATAGTATAAAAATTTTGGCAAAGATAGGGATATAGTCTTTGAAGAGATGCTTTACTCCTTAAAAAATAACTATTTATTAAGGACAGGTAATAATATTTCGAATATGGTATTCTTTCGTGGTTTTTTAAGACTAATTACCCCTTTCAATTTTTCAACAGCTATTTTTGCTGTATAAATCTCCAATCCTGTTCCTCCCGGCTTAGGCGATCCTTTAAAGAAAATGTTGAATACTTTACCTTCATCTCCAGGCTGAATTCCAAATCCGTTATCTTCAATTATGATTTTCAAATGATCATCCTGATATGCTGTTTTTATCTTTATCGTGGAATCTCTTCTATCCTTATAATGCATCGCATTCCGAAGCATATTTTCAATAATTACATTAAAAAGCACCTTATCGCTGTTCCATTGGCCATTGGCTTCAAGTTCCGTTACAATGGTAACATTTTTATCTAGCGAAAGTTGAGATATTCTATCTGTAGTTTCGATAATTTCGCTTCTGGGATCGAGAAATTCTATAACCGGCTTTATCAGGTAAGTTTCATGCACCTCAATCAATCGGAATAGTACATTATTGAAGTTGTTGGATACATTATGTAGCGTATTGAAATATTCTTTAGATTTTTCATCAACAGCTTCCATCACGCCAAGATTTATTATCCCTTGCATTGTAGCGATCGGACCCCTCAAATCATGAGAGGTCTTATATATAAATTGATCGAGATCCTTAACCGCCTTTTCCAATTCACGAATGGACCTATCCAGCTCACAATTGGATTGATTTAGCTCTAAAGTTCGCGCCTTAACCTTATTATCAAGATTGACATTTATATTCTTCAATACTTCATTTTGACTTTGTATGGTAATTTGAGCTTCTGCCAACTGATTGTTCTTTTCTACAAGATTTTTTTTCTGCGCTTCAATTTCATTATTGCTCTCATTTAGTTGCCTATTGATCTTCTGTGTGTGTGCATAATTCCTGAAAATCACAATAATAAGTATAATACTTAAGGCCAGAACTGCAAGCAGAAATAAACTGAAAACTTTAGTATTTGATAATTTTTCATCCGAAACGGCAAGTTTCTTTTGACTACTTTCCTCGATCTTAGCGATCTGTACGTTGGCGAGTTTATTTGTTAATTCCGTATTAAAAATACTGTCTTTTATTATCGAATATTTCTTTTGGAACTGAAATGCACTATCCAGCATATTTTTAGCTTCAAAAATATCTGCAAAAAGCCTATAATTATTTTTGATTCTGTGCTTATCCTGCAATATGGCAGCAAGTTTCTGACTTTGATGAAGGTAATTTAACGCCGGATTGTAGCGGCCCTCCTGAAAGTCAATTTTAGCCAATAAATAATAGTTTGATGATTCAAGTTTTTTGTATTTGCCTTTATTTATTTCATTAATCGAAAGCTTTAAATAATGCCGTGCTGAATCATACTGCTGATTTTCAGCATAAACTTGCGCTATACCATTATATGCGTCACCTACTCTGCGGTATTTCTTATATCTGGTTGATAGTTTAATAGCTTGCCTAAAACTTTCGATTGCCTTTTTATCACTTTTTTCATCTGAGACTGCAAAATAGGCAAGGCCAATGTTGACATAATCCAGGATACAACGAGCAGAATCACCTAGCTCCATTTTATGATTTAGAGATTTTTCATAATATTCCAGAGCCTTCTGCGGATCATCAAGTTTATAATAAATTAATCCAATATTAGTGTACGAAACGTTAAGTGAACTTTTTTTGCCTAATTCCTCTTTAATGGAAAGTGATTTGGAATGATATTCCAGGGCCTTATCATATATGCTTAAATCTTGATAAACTGAACCTAAGCCGGTATATGCCGCTATCAATTTCTTTTTATCCTTGATTTTACTGGCAATTAAAGCCGCTCTGTTGAAATTACTTAATGATTTTTGGTAGGCTCCATTTTCTTTATATAAATAGCCCAATTCTATCAAAAATCCAGAAATAAATGTACTATCACGCTCCGCCCGGGCATATTCAAAGCCTTCAAGGGTATATTTTAAATACTCATCAGAATCTATTAAAGAAAACTTATAGGCTAGTGCTTCAAGAGCTTTCAGTTTTTCCGTACCATTTAAGAAGGGAATTACTTGCTTTAAGCTATCAATGTTAACCTGGGAAATTGCATTATGAGAAGCAAAAGAAAGACTAAATAATATTATAAAATATCTAAATAATCCAATTTTTAAGCTCTTTCCCTCGCTAATTCCCATTCCGGCTATTATAAAAAATGTTTGTTGCTATCAATAAAATAGAATTTAATTAAAGAACAAAATGATTTACCTAATAAAAAAATATTCATTAATCGTCTTAATATTAATTCAAGATCGATAAGCTAATCAAATCAAATTCATTTCAAATACATAATTCAAATAAATTAAATCAGATAACGATGTATATTTTATGGATATAATAAAGTTTTTTTTGCATTTTTCAATGTTTTTTCATAATTATTTTGATATTTAAATTACTTCTCTTATGTTTACATGACAAAAGGGAATAAAAACCTTACATAGTAAGCTAAACTCAAAAATTAATTGTTATGAAAGCTAAAATTTTAACACTCGCACTTTTTGGATTAATGTCACTTTCTTTTATGGCTTGCAACGATGAGGAAGTAGTACCGGCAAATGATGTCACAGTTGAGCAATCAATCACAGATTGCGAATGCGAAGGTGGCATCCAGGACAGAGAAGATCCTACAAAAGACTGATAAATCATGTAATAAAAATAAATAAAAAAATAGGAATATAAAAATTTTTTTAGCAAAATTTATTTTTATTACTAATGTAATAAAAGAAATTTCTTCGTTTACTGCACTTTTTAACTAGAAGACAGGAGTAGGGCAAAAAGACTTTAAAAAAATCAGATTTAATTCTAGAATGAGGGGCGACATTAAACAAAGAGAAAAGAAATTTTAAAATGTATTTTCTTTAAAATAAAAATTAAAAAGTCCGGCAAAGCCGGACTTTTTATTTGTGATATCGCTAATTAAGTTTTTCAATTAGTAAAAATCTAAAGATTGTAAATTGCACTAATTACCAAACAATAAAAATTCGTGAATAATGTGATAATATTAATATTTGCAATTTGTGAGGTAAATTGGATATTTTTGTGATCGTCAACCGCTATAAAAAAAATAACAATTAAATGCTTTAGCATACTGATTGGCATGTTTAGAAAGCCAATCTTTAAGTGTCATATCATTATTAATTGGGGATCATAAATATTTGTAATGTAAGTATTGAAGTTCTCCCCTTTAACTGATGTAATTAATATTAAGGACTTTTATATTAATTAATAATCACGTATGCTTATTAATCAGTACTTTATGAAATCTACTTTATTCTTTGTTTTCTCTGCGAAACCCCGCGCTACTTTGCGAAACTTTGCGTAAAAGCTATAATCTTTAGCCTATTTTGCCATGAGAATTATGATAGACCTATCCTGAACAGATATTGATTTTTTACTTATAACTTCACCTTTACCTGCCGCAAAAAAATCATTGGGCGCGGAGGCTGCGGTATCTACTACTTTATACCATTGTTTTCCTTTCACAGCAGGAATTGGAAAAGTCAGACTTTTCCAATAAGCATTTACCATGACATGGATCGTTTCATTTGCTTCAGGATGAAATAAGGTAAAGGCCAGGCTTTTTGAATTATCAGACCAATCAGGTCGATTCAGCTTTACTCCATGCCAGCTAATATGCGGATCATCGATATCTTCAGGTGTAGCCAGTAAATTTTCAATTTTAAATAATTCCCTTTCTTGCGTAAAGGATATCAAGCCCTTCACAAAATTCAGTAATCCGGTATTTTTATCAGCCAGCTCCCAGTTGAACCAACCAATCTCATTATCCTGACAATAGGCATTATTGTTGCCATACTGAGATCGCCTAAGCTCATCACCCATCAAGAGCATTGGGGTGCCTTGCGAAATGAAGGTCAGGGTTAACAAATTTTTGATTTGCCTTAGTCTGAGCTCATTTATAAACGGATCAGAGGTCTCCCCTTCTACCCCGCAATTCCAGCTAAAATTGGTATTCGAGCCATCCTTGCTATTTTCTAAATTAGCTTCATTGTGTTTGTTATTGTATGAAACCAGATCATGTAGCGTGAATCCGTCGTGACAGGAAATAAAATGAATACTTCTATTTGGTTCTCTTTCCGGGTCGAAATAAATATCGGGGCTTGCCATGATTTTGGAAGCAAATTTAGAAACCATGCCTTTATCTCCTTTCATAAATCTGCGCACATGATCCCTGTATTTTCCATTCCACTCGGCCCAGCGATCGCCAATAAATGAGCCGACCTGGTAAAGCCCTGCAGCATCCCACGCTTCGGCTATAATTTTTGTGCCGGCCAAGACAGGATCAGATTCTATTTCCCACAAAACAGGAGGATTCTTGAGCGGCTCTCCAAATTCATCCCGAGAAAGTACGGATGCCAAATCAAAACGGAATCCATCAATATGATACTCTGTAACCCAGTTTCTAAGGCAATCCATGATCAATCTCTTCACAATGGAATGATTTGCATTTAGTGTGTTGCCACAGCCAGAATAATCCTGGTAAGCATCTTTATCATCACTCAGTATATAATAAGCCTTATTCTCCAATCCCCGAAAGGATAGAATAGGGCCGTCAATTCCCGCTTCAGCTGTATGATTAAAGACCACGTCAAGAATTACCTCAATCCCTGCTGTATGGAAGGCCTTCACCATAGCTCTGAACTCATTCGCAATTTCCACAGGATCCTGACTGCACCCATACCCTGCATGGGGTGCAAAAAAAGCAATCTGACTGTATCCCCAGTAATTAGATAGTCCGGGTTGAGCGTCCTGCTCATCAAAAAACTGAATGGGCATCAACTCTACTGCGGTAATTCCCAATTCTTTCAGATATGGTATCTTTTCTATTAAGCCCAGGTAAGTCCCTCTTTTTGATTCCTCTATTCCTGAGCCAGGACTTTTAGTAAAACCCCCAACATGCAATTCATAAATGATAGAAGTAGCATAAGGCCTTTCTAAGGGTACATCTTCTTCCCAATCAAATTGATATGGATCTACCACCACACTTTTGAATGCTTTGTCAAAATTATTGCCTGGCATTTTTGCCGCTTGTCTGGAATAATTGTTACTCCCTGCCAAAGCCCTTGCATATGGATCAATCAGAAGTTTATTTTCATCAAAAATATTTCCGGGGGTTGGATTGGTTTGCCCATAGGCCCTATATCCATATAATTGCCCTGACTTAATTCCATGTAAAAATATATGCCAATAATAAAAGGTTCGATTTTTTTTAGGATCAAGTCTAATTACTTTTGAAGGTGTGGCATCATCTTCATGGTCAAATAACAGTAAATCTATCTGTCTGGAGTTTTTGGAAAAAATGCTGAAATTAACACCTTCCGGGTAGCATGTGGCTCCCAAAGGATGACTATTTCCATAAGGAATATTGACAAAATTTACCATTAGACTTATAAGTTGTTTTTCTAACCCGAATAATCCGGGGAATATTTAATGAAACTTTTATAGCACTGAAAAACGAGCACACATGCTCAAATTCGATAAGCTAAAATGAATAATTGGTATTGAAAGCAAGCTTCTAAAAAATACCGGTTAAAAAAAACCTGAGGCGTTAAATCAACGAAAGGAATTTTTCATAATACCCTTCAATTCCGGTTAGTTTATTTTGCGGTACCTGTTTTTTATCAATGGAAATAAAAGAGTCCAATGATAGGATGTCAATTTCTTCATAGGCGGCTTTGGCTGCCATCGCAGCTCCAAAAGCTGAGGCCTCCTTGAGATCGGTAAGAAAAAATTCTGAATCAGGATAAAAAGACGTCATTAAGGTGTTATAGCTATCATTTTTTATAAATCCACCTTCGGTAAAAACATTTAATCCTTTTGTCATATCAGCTCTGTCAAAAGATACTTTGGTCTGGATTGCAAGTGAAAGATTCAACACGGCAAGCGCTTCTTCGTAATTATTGAATAACCCAGGCACCGATTCTTCCCCTGATTCGATATCATCCAAAGTAAACACTTTACCATTATCAATAACTCTCGGCACTGAATCAGGGAATTGCCCAATACCTTTTGCGATGCTTGGCAGGATGAACTTACTTTTATCATTAATGATTTTCTGAATGATTTCAGGATTAAAAACAGGATAATCGTCACGTCCATGGAGTTTCTTCAATAAGTCGGAATAATATTCAAACTCCATCCCGCCGAGAAATATGGCCGTTTTAATGGGTTTCCAGAAAGCGCTCATATTATAAAATACAACCTTTCCGAGCTCTTCTGTCTCAAACCTCACCTCATCCCTCTCATTCATTATCACACACCACGTTCCCGTTGAGTTCAGTAAAAATGGTTCATTCATGGAAATGATATAGGGCAGTAATGCCCCATTAGAATCGTGGATCCCTGCCGTGACGATGGTATCTTTTGACAATCCTGTTTGTTTCGCTATTTCACTTTTTAGGACGCCTATGGATTCCCATGGACTTTTAAAAATCTCGGGTAGCAAATGCCTGATCCCCAATTTATCTGCAACCCCTGACCAACAATGATTATTGAAATCCCATAAATAGGTATGGTTCCCAACATAGGTCGGGTCGGCGTAAACGTTGCCGGTGAGCCAGTAACCAAAAAAGTGGTTATAAAGCAAAAGATGCTTTGCCCTGGAAAAAGCTTTAGGGAATTTTAGCTGTGAAAAATAGATCCCTTTTGCCGGATTGATTAATAAATTGAAATTTGGCGTAGCTGTAGATTTTTGTAATTCCACCGCATCGCCACATAATTCATAAAACTTAAGATGGAAATCATCGCCGGGATCCGTATTGTAGGCAACTTGGGGAACAACACTTTCACCAGTATCATCAACCAGGGTGTATGTAGCGCCATGGGCTGATGTTGAGATAACTTTGATATTATATCTGGTAGAAAATGCTGATAGGGTTTGTAAAATCCATTTTTTCAATTCCTCCAAATCATCATACAGCACATCATCCTCAACAATCTCAGGAATTCGTATAAATTCTGTATCCACAATCCTCAATTGAGGATCATAAATCAAAATTTTCTTATGCGTTTTCCCAATATCAATGACGGCAATGTGATAGTTTTCCATAGTATTTACAGGCTAAAGGATGAAGATGACTTGAATATGCTATTCAAAAATTCCAGCTTAGAGTAGCATCCCGAATTTCCTCGCATTTTCCAGTAAATGAGTTTCCGCTTCCACAGACCACAAGCCATTTTGCTTTTTACAAATCTGATCCAACTCAGCAAACAATGGCTCTGATTTCCCCTTTGCAGCGAAATCATCAATTGATATCAAATCAAAATTTAGGTGGGTGTAAATCATTTTTTTACCTCCCGGTATGGATGGCAAGTTCAAGGTTGCCTCAGGAACCGAATTCAATCCTCCGATATGTGTCACCAACAAGGCTGGATTAATCAAATTGTTTGACATCATTTCAAGCGATTCAACCATATCATCTGTGTTGCCCCCACTTGTGCCCACGATATGGGTAAATTGATAATGTGCATTGTAAAAATTGAATTCCGCTTTGAAGTTTGGATCAGATGGGCCTGCAAAGAAATTCAAGCAGCCATCATAGGCCAAAATTGCATCCGCTTGCTCAACAACCGGTTTTACCGGTGCGAATACCAGCACATCGTCATACCCTTTGCCGTCAGTAAAGGATCTCAATTCAGCTATTGGATCTTCAATTTTCGCCGTGTTAAAATATTTTATTTGAATACCATTTTTAGCGGCCTCCTCGATTCCAAGCAATGCCTCTGCCCTATTCAAGCGGTCATCGCTAATGTCCGTGACGACTACAAATTTTGGTTTCCGGTCACTATGAATGATGTAATCAATTGCCGCAAGCCCCATTGGCCCTGCACCGGCAAGGATGGCCATGTTGCCTCCTTCTACAATTCCCATGAGGTGCTCATAAGAGCCATTTTTTGTATGGTAGTGTGCATGGAATGTTCCCGCTACACATGAGTAGGGTTCACTCAACGATGCAGGAAAGTATCCTTCGCCATCATATTCCAACAGGCAGTTCATTTCCATTACCTCATTTGGAATGATGATATAGGTAGCATCGCCACCGATGTAATGAAATGAGTAGCCGGGAGCATCCAGACTTCCTTTATAGTTCAGCGCAGGCTGAATACTGAACTTCTTCCCGGACGAGAATTTATGCTTCCATTTTTTGCCAACCTCTAAAATTTCCCCGGCAAACTCATGACCAATGATCACCGGTCGTTCAGCCACATCGTTTGGCACACGCTTATGATCAGCGCCTTGCTTTGCCGCTTTGTATGACGACATACACAAGCTGTCGCTCACCACTTTTGCCAATATCTCATCATCGCCCAAGGCTGGAAGTTCAAACTCTTCCAGTCTCAGGTCGTTTTTACCGTATAGTCTTATTGCTTTTGTTTTCATAGTTATTAGTTTCTTGGTTCTTGGGACTAGGTACTGGGTACTCATCCCCGAATAAATTATCTATTTTCGATTGATTGGACAAACTTATTGATCATTTTACCTAAAATGATATAATCATCATAATTAGAATCAAATTCTTTTAAATCAGGATAAAGTTCACTAATCATACTAATTTGACTTGTGCATTCATCGCATGAAGCCTGGGCATAAACAAGAAATTTGATATAATCTGCTTTGTATTTTCTTCTGCCATATCCTTCTGCAATAGTATCTTTAATACTTTTACTCGATCTTCGAACCTGGCTTCCTTGCTCGTACAATTCGAATTTGGGTAGTTTTAAAGATGCATGATGCACATTAATGGCTAATTCATATGCTTTCCTAATATGTTAAGTTCACGATAACCACTCATTTATTTATTCTATTTAAAATTTTCATTCATAAGGCAGCCAGAATCTAGTCCCCAGAACCCGACCACTTTAACCAATCCTTAGACCTCACCCAGCACCCAATCCCCAGCACCTAGCACCCAGTACCCAGTACCTGGCACCTAGCACCCAGTACCCAGTACCTGGCACCTAGTTCAACATCACCTGTCCACCTGTTACCGGCACGGCTTGTCCTGTTTCATATTTTTGGTCTATGATATAAGCGATCGCTTTCATCACATCTTCCGGCTGACAGCCCCGATTCATTGGCACTTTGCTTTCATATGATTTTTTTACATCCTCAACCGTTAAGGCTCCAGGTACTTTTCCCGCTTTCAAATACTGAGCAAACAAACCTTTTTCCGGATCAGACCATAATGGCCCTTCAAAGAAATTTCCTGGACAAACTGCATTTACCTTGATATTCCATGGCACCAATTCCAGCGCGAATGATTGCGCCAAACCAATTCCACCAAACTTACCACCGGCATAGGCAAAATTCTTATTGCTTCCAAGCAAACCGGATTTGCTATTAATCTGGATTATATCCATGAAAAGATCAGAGTTGTAGCCATACTGAAGTTTCATGGGCTCCATAAAGTATTTGGTGCAGAGATAAAATCCTTTATAATTTACTTCCGTTACCAGATCGAAATCCTTTTCCTCCAGTTCATGTAAAGGGCCAGCCCTCAAAACCCCTGCGTTGGAAATCAACAAATCCACTCCGCCAAATGCATTTACAACATCATTTACAGCTGATTTGAGTTCTTCACCTTTCGTGATATTTGCCTTGGTAAATACCACTTTGCCAACATAACCCTTTGCAGCAAATTCTGCTACCGCTTGCCTTCCAACTTCCTCATTCACATCAATGGCCTGCACATAAGCGCCTTGTTTCAACAGACCTTCCACAATGCCCTTTCCAAATCCCTGAGCCCCACCGGTGACAACAGCAATTTTATTTTCGACCGTAGCAGAAGCCGCTCCCTTATCAATCAATCCTTTACGGTAAGACTCCACTTCCCACTCTTCAATGAATTTCACATCGACTTCATCCATAGCATTGGGGCCGCCAAAATTCACTGAATAATGAGCTATTTTCAATATATCTTCAAAAACATCGATGGCAACTTCAGCAGCCTGGATATTGTCCCCGGGGGCAAAAACACCCAATCCCCGGATCACCACAATTTTAGGGTCATAACCTGAATTCGCTCTGAATTGTGCTAATGTGCTTTTAAAATTTTCAAGCGTTTCGTTTGAATTCCCCCCTTCTTCAACGATCAAGGGTCTTGGCCCACAGAACACAATTCCATCCGGAGTGAATGGATTCAGCAAATGACCAATTTTTTCATCGCTTTTCAGGAACGCGTCAATTAGCATATTGTTTCTCAATTTGCCAACTTTCAACTTATTTACAGATAATGCTGCCCGTATTGCAGGTATCACCTCAGTGATATTGGCATCAGTTGGCAAGGGCTCAATTTCAATCGTATTGTTTATTTTTTTACTGATCTCTTTTATAATCCATTCATACTTTTCCTTTATTCCTTCTGTTGTCTGTGCACCTACAAACACTCCATGGTTCTGCAAAAAGAATATTTCAGGGTATTTGCCATGCGCAGCAAAGTAGGTATCATTCTGGTTTTCTATCTCTTTATAGAGAATATAACCCGGTGTAATGTAAGGTATAAATACTGCCTCGTCGCCATACAATTCTTCTATAGTTTTTTGCGCATTTTTTGCGCAAGTCACCGCATTTACCAAAGTCGGGTGCATGTGAATGACAAATTTATACCGGATGGCATGATGCACCGACGCCTCCACGCTAGGCCGCTGATTTAATTCCGGAAAAATCCTGCTTTTTAGTAAATCAGATTTTACCTCAGCCTCTCTTTGTTTTTCATCTTTGCTGTATTCCCGGGTCTTTAACCTGTCGAGGAGTATGCGATCCATGGCCACATAACCCTCTTCACCAATCTTACCCAACTCGAAGCCGCTAGCTTTCACATACATTACCTCATCATTTTTTACTGAAGTATTGCCACCGCTTGCGATGGTGAAATCCTTGTTTTTCCCATAGAATTGAGATATGTCAATCAATTCTTGTAATGCCTTCTCCATGCTTAATTTGAAAAATAATAATTAAAAACCCCTGCTCCCAATGCCCTGAATTCTTCGATCTGATCAATTTTGGCAACTCCATTTGCATCAAGATATCCTTCCTCTCCCTGCGCTCTCAGATACTGATGCGCCGCAATTACACATGCACCGTGATAGGAAATTTCCTTCAATTCATCATCCAGGTCAATGTGGCCTCGTGTATCTACTTTCAATGGGATTAATTCGGGTGAATTATGTTCTGTGCCAAATGTGATCACAAAATTATCTTCATGAAACACCCTGACAAACTTCTTAAGGATATTGATATCATTTCTGCCAGGAATCAGCTCGACCGAAAAGATATTTTTCGCCTTGAGCGTATCCCGCAACTTCTCAAAATCAGATTCAAAATCAGTGCAATTTCCAGCTTTATCATCCAACAAAACCGGATAACATGGGATCCCCCCCATTTTTACAATGACATCCATTACTTTGTCAATCTCCAAAAAAGCGTTGTCATCTTCAGGCACAAAAGCCGGCCCCCCGGATTTTAACAGCCTCCCCCGAATTTCATTTTCCAGTGCACTGATGTCATTAAGTGAAGATCCAACGGGCTTGCCTGAGAAAATTTTGGATAGTATTTGTTTGCGATCTTCATCGGAAGAGAACGCTTCATAAACACTAATTCGCACAGCTTTAGCAATGTGCCGCTCCCTAAGCAGATCTTCAGCATATTTTTCTTTCACTTGCTCATATGTAAACTCAAAAGGCGCCTTAATTTCTTTCATGAAAATATTAAGCTTTTCGATCATTTGCCGGGTTTGCTTGTTGCTTTCATCCTTCACCTCTTTCAGTAATTGAGTCGTAGCATCATCAAGGTTTGATGGGAAATCCAGTCCCTTTCCGCTAAAATAGGTTCTGCCGGGATTGTTGGGATCATTTACCCGAATCCCGTGGGCTTGTTCTTCCTTAAGCAACCCCATGAATTCAATATTGAACAAGGGAAAAACCTTGGATGCTAGCGCATGATCGTGGAAAGATTTATATCCGTCCGTGACATTAAAATCATTGATCCCCACCGCCTTGATGTTTTCATCATTAGCCATATTGAAAATTTGAGGAATGTGCTCAAAAGCGCTGAATGAAAACGGCGTATGAATGTGTCCGTTAAGATCAAAAACATTGTGATCTGATTGTTTTAATAATGTCTCCCTATCGGGAAATGATTTTAAAAAATTCATGTTACCATTAATTAAATTTTTATAGTTCGTGCTTCATGATGCACTTCAGCATATTTCTTTTTGCTCAATCCACAAACCGTCTCCAAGATGTGTGAAATCCCCAATTCAGCTTCTTTACTAAATTTCTGATCGCGATCACTTCTTAAGCCATGTTCATTCGTCGCATTGAAATTAATGGAACAAGCAATGATATACAATATTTTATCATAAGGCATTTTGTAACTTAATGCCATCTTCAAGGGGCCGACCAAGCGATCTTCCGGCCCCAGTTTTCGATACAAATCCTGACCAACCCGAAAGATGGTATCGCCCAACTCTTTATTGGTAAAGCGATGTAAGAGATCATCTATATGATCAATTAAATCTTCTTTAGTGAATTCCCCGGGACAGTGCAAAATCAGAATGTCAGCAGCCTGTATCATGGTTGCCCTGCTTGTGTGGTATACATCTGATTTTTTCATGACTTCATAAAGATAAATCATGTCAGGATATTTTAGATATCCATAATAAGCTGCTGCTGCATGGCCCAGGTTATGAATAAACGATTTCCTGTCCACCCAAGCTGACATATTTTCCTTTGGTGACAGCCCAGCGACATCAGGTATTGGATTTTTAAAACCTTTCTTATCCAGGATCAGCGAATTATACGGCTCGGCAAATACCAATAGCGGATCATTGTCCATCGCACTTAAGGGCATGATGGGTACCATTTTTCCGATGCTTGTCTCTATCAGGCCCACCTTTTCATCGAGGTTAAATGCTGTAGGCAAATGTTTTTTTAGCTCCGCTCCCACAACCTGCGCGGCATCCCTGAGGTTTTCTGCCAGGATAATATCCAAGGGGATCCCTGAATATTTTTCAGCCCTCAATTCCAATCCTTTTGCCACTACCTGGGCGATTTTTGGAATAGCATTTTGGCCAACAGAAATTGCCAGGATTCCAGCTGAAGCAACTTCACTAGCTACCTCCTCTAAATTGGCACCTAAAACACCCCGTACATTTTCTACCCAAATTTCCTTATCCCCATCGTCACTTTTGATAACAACCTTATACCTATTGTGTCGATTTAATGCCGAGATAATCCGTTCATCGATATCGATGAATACGACCTCATAACCTGAGCGGCTAAAAAGCTGGCCAATAAATGACCGCCCAATTTTCCCTGCCCCAAATAAGACAAGCTTTTTATTTTCCATCAATAATCCTTGTTCCCCCTTTTTCTTTTTCCTGCCTCATCCAACTGCCACTTACTCTTCTATCTATCTTTATTTTAAAAAGAATGAGTGAATGATAGAATGAGTGAATGATAGAATGTTTAAATGCTCTAATAATTGAAGATATATTCACGCATTCTATCATTTAAGCATTCACGTTACACTCCAAGTTTGCTTCTTCTTAATTGCTCTTTAGTAGAATAATCATTTGTTGGCGCATGACCTTCAAGAGGCAATATCTTAGCGTGAATTGCATCTAAGATCCATTCCTTCTGGGGAAAGAAATACTCTTCCAATTCATAAGCCGGTGTGATCCAGTTTCTGGAACCTACCACTACAGGAGGTGCATCCAGGTAATCAAACGTCGTTTCCGTGATGGTTTGCGCGATCTCCTTCAAATAAGATCCCCTTTCGCAGGCATCACTTGCCAATACAATTCTTCCGGTTTTCTTCACCGACTCGATCACTTTATCGTAATTGAAGGGCACAATACTTCTGGCATCGATCACTTCGGCTTCCAATCCATGTTTTTCTTTCAACTCTTTCGCAGCATCTATGGCCGTGTACAATGTTGAACCGATGGTTAAAATGGTAATGTCTTTTCCTTCCTGCTTCACATCAGGATCGCCAATTTCAATTTCGTAATATCCTTCCGGCACGCCACCTTCATGAAATAACTCTCCCTTATCGTACAATCTCTGGCTTTCAAATACGATCACAGGATCAGTACCTTGCAAGGCTGAATTTAATAAACCTTTAGCATCGTAAGGTGTATTCGGGAAGATTACCTTCAAACCGGGAATCTGAGTCACCAATGACGACCAATCCTGCGAGTGCTGGGCTCCATATTTCGATCCTACAGAAACACGCATTACCACAGGCATCTTCAGCAATCCACCGCTCATCGCCTGCCATTTGGACATTTGATTAAATACTTCATCTCCACATCTACCCAAAAAGTCGCAATACATGATCTCGGGGATAACGCGTCCTCCACACATGGCGTAGCCAACAGCAGTTCCTACAATAGCTCCTTCAGAAATGGGACTATTGAATAAACGGTTATAAGGTAAGGCTTCCGTCAATCCACGATAGACCGCAAATGCGCCACCCCAATCCCTGTTTTCCTCTCCATATGCAATACACGTTGGGTCTTTATAGAATCTATCGATAATGGCTTCAAACAGTCCGTCGCGTACCTGGTAGGCCTTCATTTTCGAAACTTCCTTACCGTCTTTAATTCCAAACCTTTCCTTTTTGGCTATCTGCTGAACTCTGAAATTTTCTTCCATGGGCATATTTACTTCAGGTTCACGGTCATCAAAGCTTTCCACCGAACCATTGGTAAACATCACATTTTCAATGCTTTTCGGATTTGCCATCATATCCATTTTCGGTGAGATCTCATCATCTTTGGCAAGCTTCAGCACCTTTTCTATTCTACCAATAGTCGTCGCCTTGATCTCATCCAAATCAGTTTGGCTACAAATACCGGCACTGACTAATTCTTTTCCATAATCAATAATGCTATCCACATTTTGCCATGCTTCAATCTCCTCTTTCGTTCTGTACGAAGAAGCATCAGATGGAGAGTGACCGCTAATCCTGTACGTCAAGGTATCCATCAAAACCGGACCTTTCTTTTCTTCGAGAATTTGTTTCTTTCTTTTAAAAGCATCAATTACCGCCATAGGATTATAGCCATCCACACGCTCAGTATGCATTTGATATGGGGCAAAAGCTGCTCCCACCCTTGCCAATACATCATAGCCCATGGTTTCACCTTTGGTTTGGCCACCCATGCCGTATTGGTTGTTCATGAAATTGAAAATGATTGGCAGACCGCCCTGATATTCTCCTTCCCAAAGTTTCCTGAACTGATCCATAGAAGAAAATACCATTCCTTCCCAAACAGGGCCGCAACCCATAGACGCATCACCGATGTTGGCAACAACAATACCAGGCTTTTTATTTACTTTCTTATACAGCGCCCCGCCCACTGCAATATCACCCGATCCACCAACTATCGCATTGTTTGGATACACACCAAAAGGTGTAAAGAAGGCATGCATCGATCCGCCAAGGCCTTTATTAAATCCGTTTTCTCTTGCAAAAATCTCTGCCAAAGTACCGTAAAGTAAAAACTCAATGGCCAAATCATTAACAGATCCCTTGTGATCTTTCTCAACCGGCTTCAAAGTAGCCCCGTCCCAATAGCCTTTCATAACATCCATAAGCTGGCTGTCGTTCCACTTGTTGATCACCGAAAGACCTTTGGCTAATATTTCTCCATGACTACGATGTGATCCGAAAATCAAATCATTTTCATCCAGGTTATAGGCCATTCCAACTGCAGCGGCTTCCTGGCCAATCGAAAGGTGCGCCGGCCCGGGGTGATTGTATGGGATGCCATTGTACGCGCTGCTAATTTTTATTTCATTGAGCATGGTCTCAAACTCACGGATGATCACCATATCCCTGTAAATCTTAATAAATTCTTCTTTAGAGAAATTGCCCTTCTCGTCTTTAATGGACTTATTATATTGATTTACAGGAATCGAATTTAGTTTGATCTCACCAGATTTCCTTTCAATCTTTGGATCTAAAAAATCTACTTTAGGCATGATTTGTATGTTTTATGTTTTAGTGTTTTTTATTTTCGTGTTCTTAAAAGTCCGAAGACAGAAGTCCGAAGTCGGAAGTCGGAAGTGTTTGTTCAATTGATTTTTTGTTTAAAAGCGACAAGCATGTTCATGAGATTATAGGCAAACTCATACTGTTTTGAAAATTCTTGCTCAGTAATATATTTTCTGTTTTTAGCTTTATACAAACATGTAACTACCTCAGCTAAAGAACGAATTGAATAACCCATGAATTTTTTAAATTCCGGATTACTTTGACCAATAGAACCTTCAGATATATTTAATGCTATAGAATCAACCGCTCGACGGATCTGTGAAGTAAGGTTATATATCTCCTCTTTTGGGAATTTTTTAGATAGTTGAAATAAACTTTCCCCAAACTCCATAGCCTTTTGCCAAATAATTAATTTCTCAAACTTGAATTTCATATTTTTTAATTTTCAATTGTCTGACCCTCATCTCCTGTCTTCCCTCTCCTGACTTCCGTCTTCCGTCTTCCGACTTCAAACCTCAATCCCTTCAATTTCATTTTTCACATCCTGAAGGAATCTTGCTGCCGGCGCACCGTCCAATGCACGATGGTCAAACGTAAGTGAAAGACCAATCTTTGGAATGAATCCAAAAATATCACCTTCCAATTGGGCGGGTTGCTGGGTAATGGTATTCACACCCAATATCCCTGCTTGAGGCGGGTTCAACACCGGTGTAAACATTTCGATTCCAAATCCACCTAGGTTTGTCATGGTAAATGTTGCTCCCTGAAGCAATTCCGGATTAATATTTCCCTTTTGACAAGCCCCGGCAACTTCCTTCATTTTCGCTGACAATCCTTCAATGGTCAAATGATTGGCATGTTGCACCGTAGGAACCATCAGTCCTCTAGGTGTATCCACCGCAAAACCAAGATGCACATTGCTAAAGGAACGAATGCTGTCACCCATAAAATGGATATTGATCTCAGGATTTTTAATCAAGGCCTTGATGGTAGCAAAGGTTACCATATCATTGATGGTAATGTTATACACATATCCATCGGCCATTTTTTCCTTTGCCACTTTTCTGGCGGCCAGCATCTTCCTGGCGTCTGCGCTGGTATGCAAGGTCAGTTGAGCCGTGTTGGCCAAAGACTCATACATATTTTGCGCGATGATCTTGCGCATGTTGGATATCTTTTTATCAGTATAATCATCAGCAAGGGTGACAGATGGCATTTGTTTGACATCCGCCGCAAGTACCTTGCCTCCTATTCCGGAACCTACTGAAGGAAGCTTGATTTTATCTTCCGCTGCAATGGCCTTAGCCAATGGCGTGGCTTTTGGACGAGATATAATGGCAGATTGAATGTCCCTTTCGATAATCCTACCATCCGGACCGGTACCTGACAGGCCATCAAACACAATATTTTCTTTGGCAGCCAGATTCCTTGCCCTGGGAGAGATCATAGACTCCGAACCGGAACCTGGCTTTTCTATTTCAGCCACCGGCTTCACATCATTTGCCTTAGGAACCTGAACTACCTCATCCTGAGCGACTGCAGTTTCGACAGATGGTTTACCTCCTGACAAGAACGCCTCTATCGACTCTCCTTCTTCACCAATTACACCGACAGTATCCAGTACCGGAATTTCATCCCCTTCCTCTGCCAGGGTTGCAAGTAATATTCCATCTGCTGTCGCCTCTTGCTCAAAAGCCGCCTTATCTGTTTCATAAGCAAAAAGCAAATCACCTTTGCTCACCTTTTCCCCTTTTTTTACAAACCATTCGGAAAAAATACAACTCTCTACTGATTGCCCCTGGCGAGGCATTATTATCGCTTCGGCCATATATAATATGCTGTTAATTCTAAATTACTTATAAAGATATATTTCATAACTTGTAATTACAAGTCAATTATAGAAAATATAAATATCATTGATAAACAGCGATTCCTTAAGAAAATAACTATCCTATAACCCACTGATAATAAGATTTCTATCTAGAGGATGAAAAATTAATCTTCGCACTATTTTAGGGTGGACAGAATCAGTCGGTCTAGCATAA
>SDBV01002618.1_pt1 | contig 26840 bp, 18 predicted proteins | sample 2277081 | NCBI WGS metagenome assembly SDBV01 (sample SAMN10402039, study PRJNA504765) | marine sediment metagenome | isolation source: marine sediment core GS10_PC15, 223 cmbsf | place: Arctic Ocean: Southern Knipovich Ridge | collected 2010 | reverse complement strand
CACGAATTCAAACATGTAATATTCGTAAGTTGGAATTAATTTTAATTGGTTGAGAGTAAAACCACTAAAATTCAAACCTAGAAGCTTGGTGAAAATTAGCTCCATAACCAACCAAAAAGCTATAATAAACAACATATAGAATTGAACTGTGGCCTTAATCGAGAAATGGAAATAATAACTTTCATACGAGCCATGAATTGTCTCAAGTGACGTATTTCGGTCAAAGACTGGTATATTATATTGCCGATGCACCGTTCGCATATGACCAAACATCGCCTCAAAATGACCTCTAAATCGACCTTTATCTACTGCGCTCATATTAGCATAATCTGGCATATTAGCTGATTTAGGAGCCTCTATATTTAATGTTCCACCGGTCCATTGACTGGCTTGACTAACTTCAGTTGCCTTAACTTTACTTTCAGCTTGATTTCCCTCTATGTCTTCAAATTTTCCCTTCTCTGATTGTTTACTCTTTGTTTCATCGTTCTCAGGTTCAACCTGAGGGCTTTCAGGTGTCGAATTATTTTTGTCATTCTTCTCCGGACTCTGCTCCTGAACTTTTCGTGCTCTGGATCCATCGTACGAAGATTCGTATCTCTCCCTATAATTTCTACCCCTATAACTTCTTTCTCGATAATCACCATTAAATAGAGGAGCCGAGAATCTGCCCCCGTTGCTATAGAACATAGGCGGTGGTGGAGCCAATGGAATAAATATAGGGCCACGCTCCACTTGACCTGTATTGATTTGTGCTGATTGTCTTACCCTGTTAATCTGAGCATTACGCCGAGCCGCGGGGGAACCATAACATTTGCTGGGCGGTGGGGGTAAACCATAACTAAGCGGTATAAATATGGGGGCCGTCTCGTCTTGGGAGTGATATCTTTCACTTCTTATATTCGGTCTTCTATCAATCATGTTAGCCCTACCAGTGATTGTGCCCGGTCTAGTACTAACTATATATCGCCTATCGCTAATTACGCCTTGTTCAGCATTGAGCATGCTTCTATCCTCGCTATTTTCATATGAATATCGAGCTCTAGACCTATCTGAAGTAATAGCCGAAGGATAATCATTATTTAAAGTTAATGGTGATGGAGCATAAAATGAGTCATAATAGTGGTTTGGACCTGACGATCTACGAGCCGATGGTTGATAATTATACATTGGAGAGTCGACTCTTGTAAAACCCATTGATCTTGGAGAGTAGTAAGTGTTAGCTTGAGGATGATAATTTTCACTTCTCCCCACACCCAACTCAGCTGCTGTGTTCCTAGGCTGTTGCAGGGTCTGGTCCCTTGGTACCATTGAAGATATATTGGGCGGTCTATAATATCCTCTACTCGATTGGAGGCCAGGCATGTTTACTGAATGATGAGGAGCAATTGATGGTCGAGTCGGAGAATGCATAATTATATTATTATCATTTCTGGGTGTATCAATAGGCTCAATATGAGCGACTTGAGACATTGGAGACACTACTCTTTCCTCTGACCCATAATTATCAACCGCCTCTAGAGATTTTCTCGGTGATAACATACTGCGTAAAATATTAGATTCATCCTTAATCCTTTTCGTCGACACTTTATTTTTATCTTCCTTTTCCTCTGTTGGGCTCGAAACTTCTGAATCTTTATTCAACCTTTTAATAATATTAGTCTGCTTCACTTGATTTCCATGCTGTGAGCGGTTGATTTCACTTGGTAACGGCGATAATCTCACGACCCCTAATGATTGAGGATTACTACTTCCTGTCACTATTCGAACTGATGCTGGTCTTTTATAAAAATTTCCCTCCAATCTATATTTGTTTCTATCAACAACTTGGCCATCTATCATCACCGGTGTACTGTCACGTGGGGAGGTAGGACGGCGTCTTATAGCCTGATGGCTTGAAATATTTTCAAGAGGTCCCTGGTATATTCCCGAAACGGGGGAAGATATGCTCTGTTCGCGACCATATCCTAATCTATCCGTCTGGGGCCTGATTCTGACATTTGATATTGGGGGGAGTGAATCTATATTTCTAGCTGATGATGAGTAAGGAGATGAGGACGAGCGACTATCATGACTGTTATCTACCATTATATTTAGGCCAGAGGACAATGGTAGCTAGATTACCATATGATTAAAGATCTTTAGAATAGGAAGAGAAATGTTTAGGTTCGGGTTCTAATTAAATAAATTATTGCTCTCTGACATTTTTATTTATTCTTCTTCTCTCTTTTTGCCATCGGACTTAATATTTAACCCTGTGACAAGCTCGACTATAATTTTGTCCTTCCTTCATCACAAAGCTGCTGACTGTGTTGGAGAATGAAGACTTCACCCGATCTTTTCTATTTCTATAGTTGGATGATAGATTTTTCCACTGTTTAAAAGATTTCGATTTAGCTGGAGTCGAATATTGAATTAAGTTCTGAGAATAATTCCCACTATCGATAACTGGATCGATAGAGAAGTGATACTCAATATGTCTGATTATGATTCGGAGTATAGTGACAATGATGGAGGCGGTGGAGGATATCGTCGCTGTTCTAGTGACAATGACTCTTATCGATCTGATGATAACTATCGTATTTTCGATAAGGATAAACGTTCAGGTTGCGATAAGAAGAAAAGGCGCCCTCGACGCCGCAAGAAAAAATGCAGCGATCGAGATAGATATTGCAAAGATCGTCGTCGCAAGTACCATGAATACGATAGATGCAAGCGTCGTGGCCAGTTAAAATGCGAAAAAGGTAGGTGCAAAAGGGGTCATTGTACCAGATGCAAAAATTATGACCAATGTTACGATGATGGCTGGGTTGAAAAAGATTGTCGCAGATCTGCGTTTAAATGCCCAATACGAAAACCTTGCATTCGGCGACCATGGCCCCCTCTTAGACCACGGAAGAAAGGCCGGGACATCGAAGTTGGAGATATTGATGCTAATGAAGTAACTGCTGACGTAGCAATCAAAGCCCCACCGAAAAAGATTCATATCCCCGGAGATTTCCGTAATATAGGCAATGCACTACGAGCCTTGAAATCACCCGAACTAGGTGGGCCAGTTAATGGCTATCACTTAGTTCTGCGGAAGGGCGACCATTTTCTGGGTACTGATCATAATCTAACTTTGCCTCAGCTCATAATAGAAGCAGAAGAATGGACATCAACCATGGCCAACGCCTACATTGTAGGACATGGTCATTCTCACAACCTCATTCCATCCTACATCGACTATTATAACCGATGCGTTGGTGGTCTTGGTCCCTGGTGTATCGAAGTATGCAAAAATCGTATTACTGTTTGGGGTGGGAAAGACGGGAGAAAACGTCATAATCCCAACTTTGATTCTCTCTGTTGTAATGATAGGCTCTTTTGGCGCAGTAAACGAGGAAAAATAACATGCCTCACAGTTTGTTCCGCTAAGTGTAACAGTATCTGGGTCGAGGGATGTCTTGATGACTGTCAACCCACTGAGGGCGAAGGATTCTGGTTGGACAATCGAGTTTCGCTCCGCTTCTTAGGTCAGCGTCAACTTTTACTGCAAGGAGGAAATATGGAGTATCGGGGAATTAATATTCAGGTCGAGGATGATGATGATGTTCGTCGACGATTCACTGAGGACGATCCGCCGGTCAATCTAATTACCGGCTCGACCGCCGGCCGATGGCAGTATAGACATTGCTTCGTTCAGGGTAACAGCATGGCCCTGGGTAATTTTAAGAATGTTTACCCCAATATTTTCACTCATGAGATGCGTCATCCACCAGGCACTGGCGGTACGGCTCTATATCAAGGCTTCATTAATGCCGCTGCCCGACTCTTCGCTGATGGATCCAGTGGTCTATATGGCGGTAGCCTACTATGTGGTTGTGATGAAGGATTAGCCACTTTTGGTGATTCGGGGATTAATTTCGTTGGCGGAAGCGCATTACTTTGCAAAATCGCTAATAGAATGCAGGGTGGTAAACTAAATTTTCTTGGCACCCTCTATTCCAATAACGAGGTGGCAATAAAATCAATTGTCGGTAATGCCTTTTCCGATACTGAGGAATTCGCTGGAGTACCGTTTCAACCTCCCCTCTTTCGCCGTAATGGGATTGCGCTGCAATTTTTCAATAAGGCTTCTGGTTTCAGTCGAACTATTTTAACCTTGGAAAATGATATCGATCTTCGTCTTGATGAACAGAATTTTAACCGACTAAGTGATTACATATCTAATACTGCAGGGGCCCGCAACTCCACTTTACAGTACCTAGAGCACCGGGAACTAGTGAACGGAAGTTAGAGGTTGCTGGATAAAAAATAGCAATTACATCCATAATTATGGATGTAATTTGGCCGCTTCCGCCACCATTGTTTGACCTAGCCTAAGTTTCGGCGCTAGGACTGGGACAAGTGTTGGGACTTGGCGCGCAGGCTCCGGATCGCGCGCACTCGGCTTGTGTTGCAGAATGAACATAATAGAATTGAGTACCGATAACCGCTACTGGCATAGCTGGCCCCTTACAGCCAATTGGTTTAGTATAATTAACGCAACGTTGGAAACTGACACTGGAGCCACTATTACAAGTTTCAGCTATTGGATCAAATAGCCCGTCAATACAAAACCCGGCACAGGCATCGAGATAATAAGTGGCAACCGGCCGAACTGTAACGTCGAGTTGTGGTATGTATCGTAGATCAGTTTGAAATCCGCTAGCTGAACAGCAGCAGAGATTGCCACTAATGTTAATTAGGTCACTAGTCGAGCGGACACATTGGTCGGTATCACCTATTACTGGATTGTTGGCCGCATCCCGTTGGATTTGATTGGCAGTTTGGATGGTAAAGATGACCAGCAGAATAATAATGATAATGATAGTGATGATGAGGATAATTAAGGGCCAGTTCATCCTTTCTCGGATTATTTCCCATTATATTATGTTCTAGTTTTGTACTGAGTAAAACAAGGCTTCTTTAACTTCAGCTGGTTATTATCGGGGTCATATATTATACAAGTTGTTAATTGTATAATATGATGAGAAACTGACTCGTGATAATTTATCCGGGAGCAAATTTGCTCTGTAGGAAGTTATAGAAATTCATAGCCTCCGTATTGGTTTCGAACCGATGTTCATAAAGATCATAAGCATCTTTATTAAGACGCGGGATGAAAATTGTTACTACGTTTCCCTCGACACCTACAAATACTTGATACACCCCATGTACGGTTTTAGGTGCATTTAGATTAATATTATAGAATTTGCCCAGTCCCCGAGCTACTGCTTCGCTAAATGCTCCCATTGAAAGCTGACTACCGGAGGGGCTTGACATTAATTCTTGGTTCAAAATATCCTCTATTGATTCTAAATCATCGTATAGTACAGCATGTAAAGTTTGTTCATTGGGGAATAGCTTATATAGCCCTTCCATCGTTATAGTTTCACCCGACCCAACCCCGAAATAAAGATGGTGTACGAGTACTCCCACTCCTCTCCCGCCACGTTTGGCTGCCGTATCACTTAGCACTAAGGGTAAAGCCTCATCTTCTACAAGCATCGCTCCGTTAGGATTTTTCCAGTGATCAGCCATTGGTGTCATACTGAAGACAGGCGAGCCATTGCTAACTGGAGCGATTGAACCGAAATCAATGGAACCAAAACGGCTAGGAGTAATTGGAGTGCCGAGTGGAACAGGAGGGAAACGAGTTGGGCTAATAGGAGTAAGAGAGCGGCTGCCAACTGGACTAATGGGAGTTAGACGGGCGGAAGAACGTCGAATAGGACTCAAGGATAAGGCCGTAGGGGGGGATACGGGAGTGAGTGAAGTGGAAGTAAGTGAACCAAAACGGCCAGGAGTGATTGGGCTCCAGTCAGTAGAAGGAGATAAGGGACGACTACGGCTAAAAGTGGGTGGGGGAGTGAGCGGGATGCGAGTAATTGGAGTAACACGAGTGGGACTACGAGGAACAACGATTGGAGTAGGCGATTTGACGGGAGAGAGAGCAGTTAATCCCGGAGAGAGATAAGTATATCCCGGAGATAGACTAACCTTGGCTGGACCCAGGGTGGAAGGGGCAGAGCGGGCAGCCAGAGGTGAGAGTACGATTGGACCTCTAGAAAGAGTGGGCGGAGGAGCCGAGCCCCCGACCAGAATGTGGTTCGTTTTAACTACAAATGGGACTGGGGCGACAGTTGGTATCGAACTTAATGGGGCAATTCTTCCCGTACTGCCAATTGGAGCGACAGAAGGAAGACGGCTAAGACTTCCTCCCGTACTGCCAATTGGAGCGACAGAACCGAAATCAATCGTACCGAAACGGCTAGGAGTGATTGGGGTGCCAAGTGGAACGGGAGGAAGACGGCTAATACTTAGCGAGGAGGTAGGGCTAATTTGGGAACGGACCGGCGAAACAACTAGGGGGCTAACTAGAGGACTAATTAGAGGAGCCGATAAAGGACTACCTAGAGCAGTGGTGTTCCGAATTGAGGAACGAGTAGATATAGGTTGATTCAAAGGGACTAATGCCGGAGCGGTCAAACTCCTTGGTGCAGAACTCACCAATCCTCCACCATAGATAGGTAGAGGTGTAGCTCCAATTGGTGGTAGAGAACCAGGCGTGGCATATTTGAGATTACCCAACGACATTGCGATCAATCAAATTCCTAGATATATATTTATCTTTGATAGAGAAAAAAATTTATAACTAACACTTAAGTTTTTGGCTCAAAATGACCGAATAATGGTCCATTCATTACTCGTCTTTATAATGTTTCCGCAAATCTTTCAATGATCGTTCAATTTTATAATCATTAAATTTCCACCAATGGGCTTGTAACCAGGCCGAAGAAAAATAAGCCAAAAGGAATATTATTAATATAGCTATTGTCACCGTGAAACCATGAGGAAACTCTTTACAAAATATTAGTAAAACAATAATAGCAATGATGATGGCCACTATCAAAGTTCGTCGCCAACCAATAACTGCGTGATTTTTTAACACATTACTGGATATCTTATCGATGGCCGTTCCTCGAGTATCAGTGGAATGGATAATCTTAGCACGATTGTTACAATTTTGCTCACGGCAGTCTTGCGATCCATACTCAGTCCACACTAAGTAAACGATTAATACGATTATAATGATAGGCCATATCGGAGTATTATAATAAAACCATTGCTTAGCTTTTTGTGGATGAGTGGTTGAGGGCATTGATAATGGGGCTTGGATATATTTAACTCCGATATTTTTGTCGAACGACCATAGTGAATAATAGCTACCTCCGTAACCAGGAGAATATGAGGGATTATATACCGAGTACAAGCTATCGCTCTGCATGATATCTATTTTATCGCAGATGAAATTGCTATCTTTGGTTCTGAATGAATGATAGAGTTCCACAATTTATTTTCGTAGCAGTATAAGAAACGTCAGTGACACCAATCTATAATATGATAAGCCCAGAATTCAGTCCCACTTTATTCTAGACCATAAAATGATTATAAACTAAATGGAAATTAAATTGACTCTATTCTGACGAATTAATCACTATCAGTGGCAATCAGAGCTGCTAAAATTCTTCTAATGTTAAATTTCATCATGTACTATTACATCAGTGTACTAACACTACTGTAATTTACTTTTTTTAAACCACTTGAGCGGTACCAAATCCATTGGCGATCTCAGCCATTCCTGATCGAACATCAGCGTCAGTAATAACGCCCTTCCTACGGAGAAGATTCAGTGCGTCTTCTAGTTGTCTTCTATCCCTCGAGCCAATAGGGAATTTAGTCAGCGATATCACTATAGCGCGGGTCCGAGCTACATCTCTCTTCGAAGCGCCTGTTTCATTTGCCGGATCAAATTTATTAACTTCGATAAACTTGTACACGGCAGTAGGATCACCTGCTCTTTGACGTTGAGCGACTTCCCTATTGGCCGCGCCTAGGGCCAATACTCTCTGATCGAATGTTTCTCTGCCCTTTCTAGCTCTGGGAAGACCAACCGCACCCATGAGATTCTGACCTTTAGTTTTCTTCGAATCTTCATAAATAGCAGTGATAATTTCAAGAGTGAACTCACTCTTCACTTTCTTGGACACTGGCCTATTCGCTTCATAATTTCTCACTTCAGCGAGAAATTCAGCGCTATTAACCTTATCTGAACTGTGAGCGGTATCGAACGCGAATTGACGCTCGGCAGCCGTTATTTTTCCTTCCTTTACTAATTCATTAGTAAAGAGATCGAGAAGATTCCTATCACCTGCCAGACGAAGTTCCGGCAAATAGACTAGATCAGCATTTTCAGCTTTCTTCCACATCTTTGATGCCCCAGTGATAACCAGAGACGTGGTTTTAACCACGCCAGCTTTATCTCGGGTCAATTTAGTGTACTTCATATCCTTCCTCTTATCCTCCGCTTTTCCTTTGGTCCAGGTAGGCCATTCCTTCCTTACTCTTGTTGTTGTCGTTGCAGCGGGTCGAAGTCGGACAGTTCGAGGTGCAGCAGCAACCCTCGTTAGACGAGGCTGGGCTGGGGGACTAATGGCCCTACCGAGAGGAGTAGCACCGGCACTAAGGGCGGGACGACGAGACATAGTTTTAGGACAAGTTTTTTGTTATTCGATTGAAGTAATTAGTAGCTAGATTAATAGGTTCTTTCAATTGGAGAAAAAAAAGTATTTATTTAATCAACTTTATCATCGTTTATATCACTCAGTTTATTATTTAGTTTTTATTTTTTCTCATTCAAAAGTAAGAATATTAGGTCAAGGACCTCCACATTTATTTATTTAAATTGATGAGTTGTTGAAATGGGCCTTGTCCGATTATCAGATAAATATCGGCCAATTAAAATTTAATAGGAAATAATCCAGGCAAAAAAGGCCAATATAATCTATTAAAGAATCCTGACTACTTTTATTGAGGAATTATAGTGTAGTGCTATTCTTCACATCTTGCTCTAGATTAACGGACCAATTATATCATGAATTTTTCGTTTTATTCTAATCTACTATACAATAGGGCACCTGGTCACAATGAATTAAAATATGATTCGCCGATTATTTCTAGTAATATGAACAGATACTCCACTTATCCTCATACCATAACCCCTGTCTATATGTCATCGCTAAGTTCAACATTCAACCATAATTCAAACAGTTATAATTCGAGCATATATAACCCACCCGGTCATGATTCAACCAGCAGATATAAATCCTATGAACCGGTGTTTCCAAGTGATCCTGCAAAGACCGGACCTGGAATGTGGTTCCTATTACACACAATTAGTCTTCACGCCCAGTCACCGGAACGACAGAGATGTTACATCTGGGTTCTTAGTTTACTATCCAAATATCATCCCTGTTTTGCTACCTGCCGAAAACATATCCAACATCATCTTCAGGTGGATCCACCGGAGTCACATTTGACGATGAAAGACGGATTATTTATTCATAGTGTCAATTTTCATAACAGCGTCAATAAACGGTTAGGAAAACCAATAATGGATCATAAGATGGCCTATCAAATATATCGCAACCTAGAAACTAATATTTGTACTGCAGATTGTGACTCATCACCTACCATACCAACGTTGACTACTCGACCAAAATCAATATATCCCTCTACTTACACTATAACTTCTGTTCATTCATCGTCAATAACACAACCATTCAGTCATAATCCAAGTAGTTACAACCTACTTGGTCGCGGTCAATATATCGAAAATAAGTCCTATGAACCGATGTTTCCAAGTGATCCTGCGAAGACCGGACCTGGAATGTGGTTTCTACTACACACAATTAGTCTTCATGCCCAGTCACCCGAGCAACAAAGATGTTACATCTGGGTTCTTAGTTTACTATCCAAATATCATCCCTGTTTTGCTACCTGCCGAAAACATATCCAAAGCAATCTTCAACAAAATCCGCCTGAAAAATATTTGATGATAAAAGATGGGTTATTCATTCACAGCATTGACTTTCATAATAGCGTCAATAAACGGTTAGGAAAACCAATAATGGATCATAAGATGGCCTATCAAATATATCGCAACCTAGAAACTAATATTTGTACCGCGAATTGCTACTCATCGCCTACCATACCAACGTTGACTACTCGACCTCAGCCAATACATTTCTCTCCCTCCATTAATATATCAATCATATCGTAGTATTATATTCATTAACATGCTAGACATGTTAATGATCAAGTGAATGATATAATGGCCATTGCTGATGATTCATATCAGATTTATTTCTCATCAATACATACATCGGCAGTTTCTTCCACCACGTTAACATTAGAACCCTCCTCATTCTTCATGATAGTTTCCTTCTTACTAGCCTCTTTACTCCCATCCTTGACGCTTTTATTATTCTTCACCTTGACACTCTTATTATTTTTTCCCTTGACGCTTTTATTATTCCCTTCATTGACGCCCTCATTACTAGAGGCATCAATATCATCGATTGATTTTGGTGGTGGCTTCATTTTTGATATTTCATCATAATCATCGGTACGTCTGTTAACCACCTTTGCTATGTCTGGATTATTAATAGCATCACTTATACTTCTGGTCATATCCGATATGTTCTTCGAATTACTAATATCATCAATAACCTTTTTCAGTGGACTATTATCACCTCCCAGCACGTTCTTTAGGGTCTCGGTTAGAGTTTTGCCCACTTGATCTCCATTGATCTGACCATCTCCCATACCCTGAGGTAAATTTTTCACTATAGTATTGATCAACGATCCAAAATTTCCCATAATTCCACCGCTGTCATTGCTTTCTTCTGGTAGAAATTCATATAAATAGCTAATAGCCACCTTTAATTTCATAGTTTCTTCCCGTTTATAGACCAATGAATGAAAAACGGAGATCAAGGATAATAGAAATTTATCTACGTACCAAAGCTCTTTGCGATCACTCTTCTCGTTTTCTCTCTTTTCCTCTGCTTCCTCCTTAGTCATATCATCAACGTCATCATATTTCTCATCGATTTCAATGTCAACTACTTTTCGTAGTTGCATACCCAGTTTAAAAATAAGTGTCAAATGGAGAGATATACATCTATTATTACCACTATAAGCAACGGCTGTGACCCCCTTTCCATCAGTAGTTAGCCATTTGGTATCAACCATTTCATTATCATTACAGAGAGTATCAACCATTCTGAGTATCCCGGACTTTTTGGCCTTATATATCATTTGAAAGATTTCATAATGGATGTCCATTTCATCGGTTCGGGTCTCTGCGAAGAATCGCTTATAAAGTGTGGTTCTCTCTCGCAACGTTTTTATGACATTTTTGTTTGCCGCCTGGGTCTGTGTGAGCGACTTATCAGGGCCAGGCGGAACTATATCATATTCATATAGCCCTTCAATAATATCTTCACATGATTGTAATAAGAGTTTGAATGACTTGATAAATCCAGTTAATCGTTCCTTATCGATACGAATATTAGATGAGGATGATGTCTCATTTTTCCGTTCTTTCCCCTTTCCAACAGAGGCCATTTCCTATTCTTGATTATATTGCTTCTTAAGAGCCAATTATGTCACCTTTCGATAACCTGTCTTTGATTTGGAGAATAATTACCAATATTTATTATTTATCCAAATACTTTTAGACTACCATATTTCTTTCTCTTGGCTCATTGGAGTAAAATTGATCTGAATTCAATAGGGAGCAAATTATAATCATGAGGAAACAAATTCCAGCTATATTAAATAATCGATCCTTCAGTTTCATTCTGAAACTTTTAGTTCGGCACTAAGAGCGAGTTCGTCGTCACGGCCAAGTTCGATAGTGGGAACAGGTCTAATGGCTGATACTGGTTTAATCGGGGCTGGGATGCCCATACCGAATAATAATGCATCTCAGGGTTGTACGTCTTGTGCCTCTAAATTTAACAGTATTTCTTGCCCTAATAATCTATCATTAGCGTCATTCGATCAAATATGGGCCTTATTTGCCGATCAAAATCAATTAAATGTCTGTAATGGATCAAATCCCTGTCTATTTGAATATCTTTTACCATTTAGCTCCTTATCTTTTAGAGAACAACGAACCACTCTTTATCAGCTATATCTTTTGACCAGACCAACTAGTCAATCCAGCCCTGACTACGAGAAATTGGTTGAACGTAGTATTACAGTACTACTCGATCTCCTCTGGCGCAAATTAATTGATTTTCTTGATGTCCCATTATCTCAACAGAATGAATCACGAGATGAACTAATGAATGGGGCAAGAAAACGAACAATAGATCAAATAGAGAAGGATGTTCAGAAATTGTATGATTCATATTCAACATGGCTTGAATTGCGAGAGATATACAAGTCCTATGGATTTAGTACACCGGAAGATAACGCCCATATTGGTAAAGCACTGACTAGATTTAGCTATGACCGCAAACACCATGGACTATTATCCCCTCTCTTCCTTCATTATTATGTTAATGATAGGCGTCGATCAAATTTTGCGGCTTCTATTTTTCAATCCACTGAATATTGGGATAAGTCTAGCTCTCGTTCAATTGATAGTAGTCGTTTTTCAAAGCGAAAAGTGAATACTAATTATCATCAATCGAGCAGAAGTAGCATTCCCAGCTCATATGTAGAGAATCATAGTTGTGAAATAGTTGATTCTAACGGCGAATTAAATGGCCATAACAGGAACTATTTTATCCCTAGTTCGTCCCGAAGATACACTTCGGGAGAGGCAATTGATTTCGCACGACGAGTTAACTTAGACTATATATATGATGAATTCAAACAACTAACTTTCGATTGGCCCATAATTAAAGAGATCGAGAGTCTTTCCGAAGTATTGGTAAGGGAAGGAGAGGATGAATATCGAGAAAATGAGAGGCCAAACTTAATTCAGTCCTGGAACCTAAGCGCTTTTACAGTTAACAAAGAAATAAAGAATAGGTCTATTCCGAAGTCAATAAGAGGCAGTTCAAGAATAATTACAGGGAGTTCAAGACCAATTAATCCTAATTTTTTCCACACGATTGTAATTGAAGAGTGTGATTGGGTCCTCTTTGAAACAACTGATGGAATAATCAATGATTTAATTGAAACTGATATTACCTGGCGTCCACTCCGTTGTCCCAGATATTATGTTAAGGAATCGGATTATTTTCGGGAGATTATTCAATTCAGGAAGGCCGGAACATTTTACCTCCGATCCAATCATTATCCGCAAATAATACGGCTTAGAGTAATAGTCAAGCCATCAACCAATATCGATAAATGTTTTGATAAAATCCTTACTAGCGATCTATTGTTACCTCATCCTCATATTCCGGGCTATAAATTTACTTCTAAGTTTAAGCGAATGATTAATCAATTTATATTGGCTGAATCTATTCTTCGCTGCTTCACTTGGAGTTTCCTTCGAACCTTCACTTTAGCTAATCATTCCGGTTTAGTTCAGAGACTAAGTATTAATCAGTTGAAAACAATTCATCAGGCTCAAAGTCTTTGTGATATAATGATGATCATAGATAAGTCTCCGGTCTGGGAGACATTAATATCAAATATAGGAGATATTCTTATGTCTCGATTATTACGAGACATAGCTAAATGCGACTCTAATTGTAATCTAGATTTGCGAAAGGAAACAATTAGTCGATGGTATATAAACGACCATGACTTTGCTATAGTTGCTATGTGCAATGCAGCAAAAGCTGATGGATCAATTGATGCCTGTTCCGTGGCGCGACGAATTAAAGTCCGTCTCCGTTCAGGGGTATAAACATAGCAGTTGTTTTATAACTATATCTGGTTGTTCCAACAACTAGATATTTCGAGTTTTTTTCTGACTTGAATTTCCACACTATAGCTAAAGGGCTGGGTCCTTGCTACAGTAATTATTGGTAATGAACTTCAGGTCGGCCAACGCAGTTTTGGTTTCCAAAACTAAATCGATCGATTTCTCCTTACATCGGGCTAATAAGCTACGGAGGCCTTCGTCCCGCCTTACATATTGGTTATTCCGCAACTCCTTGCCACCCCAAACGAAACCATTAGTTATACTTTCGTGCCGATCTACTCGGGCATCGAATTTCCTCTTTGAATCATTGAGATGGAAGAGGGGTTTAATTTTTGGGCTAATCGCTTCGACCTGATCGAATAATTTCACTACACTCTCATGATTGGCGAAATCGCACATACCACCGGCGAAGAGATGTTGGGTATCCAAACAAAGACCCACTCCCGGACTATCGATTCCTTCGAATAGGTGACGCAATTCTTCCCAACTGCGGCCTAAGTCGTTGCCCTGACCAGCGGCATTCTCTAAAAATAATGTACTATCGACACGGTTATGATTATTTCTTTGCAGGTTTAGCTCGTTGATGTGACGACTATCTGTTGCAATCGTGCCGCCCCGTTTACCATTACCAATATGGAGGACACAGCCACCCGGCATACCTCGAATTATATCAGTTTGCTTTTTGACGATGGCCATGCAACTGTTCAGGAACCTATCTCCATCGGCCCTAGCCAAATTCATCGATTTGGGGCAATGGATGTAAATGTTGCTGCAGCGTTCGTCCATTATTTTAACAGCTTCCTCTTTATCCTTACTATTTACCTCTTGAACATCGAATATGCTGTATCGGTCGTGAAGATAGACCTGTCGAACCTTGGTTGGATTGCCATCATTAACTGTGTTGAGAAAACTGCCTTTCCAGCTAGTATGAAGGCCTACGCGGTAACTGCTATCTACTAATTTTAGTCTAAATTTTTGACCCATAATGGGCTTATCTACTACTGATTTAAGACATTCGCAGGCCATTATTCTTTATTTTGATTTTCGAGCTGTTTCGAGAATCAATTTTTTTTATAGCTAATATTTGCTACTTTCACTTATCGTGCTCGAGATTACAACGTGCACAGTAGCCTCTAGATATTAGTGTCTTTTTCTGCTGGCAGCCGGGACAAATCTTCTTATCGCGTTCGAGATTACAACGTGCACAGTAGCCTCTAGGTGTTATGGTCTTTTTCTGCTGACAGCCGGGACAAATCTTCTTATCACGCTTGAGGATACAATGTGCACAATAACCGCTAGCCATTAATCCCTTTTTCTGCTGACAGCCAGGACAAATCTTCTTATCACGCTTGAGGATACAATGTGCACAATAACCGCTATCCATTAATCCCTTTTTCTTCTGGCAGCCGGGACAAATCTTTTCTTCATGAGTGGAAGCCATGATATCAAGGTTTTTGTTCATATTTTTGAAATATTTCAAAATCAATTTTTATTTCTTAATTTTTCTCATCTAACCGGCGTAGAGTAAGTTACAAGTGGCGATGCTGTCATCGGCTCGGGCTGTAAGATTGAGCAGGGCCGGATCGTAAACTACAATTTCCACCTCGTCGAGAGTAAAGGCCTCTTCTTCAGTTGAGGCGATTGTAAGCGACTGACCGTTAGCCCCCATTATTGACAAACCCATTGTGCCCAAAGTGCCATCGGGAAAGCCGGGCGGAGGAATAGGAACGAAAGGGGCCGTAACTTCCACTTGATAGAGACTAGCTTCCGGACTAAATGAGGAGATGCCAGGTCCTTGATAAAAATCATAAGCCTGTTTCCAGACCATAGTTCCGTCCTCGGTCGACATCCAACCTAACAGCGAGGCCGCGGCCAAGGATAGTATTTGGGCCGATAGTATTCCGCCCTGAAAATCTCGTGGACCAAGCATGAGAATTAGGGCCGTGCTGAATTCTAGCTGGGCTCGGTTACAATTAGGCAAGGTTATGTCGTACGATATGGCTAAGGTTTCGACGTCGAACAGTTCGACTGTTGGATCGGTAGTTCTCTCACCATTTCCACATGATCCTAACAGCTCTAAATTTGGTAGGTGGCAAGGAATATGAGCTAGAGACAGATAAGCCTCGCCCGGCCAACGAACGGAGAAGTACTTACTCAATAATGGATTGAAAAGAGGATCGGCTAGAGATGGGAAGGAAGGAAGGAATAATCGGCATATTCCGTAACAAGTCGGATTATTCCGTTGAGGTGTTAAGACCGAATCAGGACAGACTGTAGTTTGCACCTCATCACTAGTTGATACGCCAGCTGTAATCTCACTAACAGTCGGTAATGTTCCATTAATAACCTCAGCGCTAGTTATTGCTTGATCGAGACAGGCCGGCGACTCCAATACTGGACATAGCCTACTCTGACCTGATAGAAGACCGGGAGTAACAGCCAGATTATCACCATCAACCTGAAAGAAGCAACTAAGGGGAAAGATATAATAACCCTCTCGCAATAGATTCCATTGATTATCATCCCGATTGGTCACAACACAATTACTCTCAGCGGTGATGGTCTCACTCAAAGTACAAGGGGTCACACTAAACGAGGAATCAATGGGGGTTGGTGGGAAAGCTGGTGGGGCAGGTATTATCTCTGACCATTGACCGCAGCTCGGTCGATTGAAATCAGTACAGGAAACATTTAGCCGCACAATATCACCTATCTGGAAGGTTTTCAGAACATATTGGCCCGTAGTGACTTGACCCGAAACCCGCTCTAATTCATATGAGGTACATTGATTGGTACCTTCCGTATCGTTGGCCACACATTGATAAGTTATGTTTTTCAGCCCAATAGTATTAGCCGGGACACATAAATCTTCGGCTATATCGAACGCTAAACATGGTTCATCAGCAGGGCTAATATCTTTCCACTTGGAAGCCACACAATGAGGTTGACAACTCTCTATTCGAACTAACGCTTCATAAGATTGTTTTCCCTGGTTAGGTCCATCTGGTACGAGGCACCCTCGGCCGGTAGTTGGATGAGGAATACATTCTCTCACCACTGTTTTAATTCCAGGATCAGTGCATACATTGCTCCCAGTGCAAGTACCAATTATTGGATCAGAGTAAACGCCAAAATCATTCTTGTCCTCCCAGTTGCGAAAGAAAAAGATAAATATCCCCACTAATATAATTAAGACAATGACAATAATCCAGGCCCAACCATGATGATGCCCCTCAGGCTGTTGAAGAGTATAAGCCTCATAATTAATGTTGGGATCGCCATAATGTATATCAGCCATAGCACTTGATTAGTGCCATTTATAGAACTCAACCTTTAATATTTATCGAAGCTGATTCAGGCTTTTATTATCTTCCATATTCATTTATGGATGAATCTTATTTTCTAGCGTTAGCCTCAATTCGCTGATATTTATAACATTGGTTATCCTCCTCTGAAGAGAGAGGGATAAAATAGTTTGATAGCGAGAAAGGATAAAATAGTTTGATAGCGAGAGAAATAGGAAATTAGCCATGTATAAACAGATTAAAATAGGTAGCACCAGGTGGCGAAGTCCTCCGACAGAAGGAACTGGCGGTATTCTTCCTCCTCAAATTGAGTTATGTCAACATTGACAAAATTTAAATTAGCCCTGACGTTACTGTAATGATCCATAATGAACTTCTTCAGTTTGCGGTGAGCCTTGTGGTGACATATTCTAGTTATCTTGGCTAAATATGTCGCGAATTTTCGATCTATATAATAGGAAGATATATAACCTGAATGCAAGATGAAAAAAGTGTATTTATAAGAGGGACGAATAGTAAATCGTATATATCCATTTCTTAAGGAGGTAACTAGCTGTTTAGCAATATCGGTGGCCATATAATGTAATCCCTTCATTCGACAGCGCTCTAAATTGAGCATAATCAAATCAATATCTCGTCGAATATTGCAAAAGTTGAGTAAGACTCCAGTATAATCACCGTATGCATAGGCATATAACTTAGGATTCTCGGTTGTTACTACAGCCATTATTTGTTCTTCCATTGCCCTATAAGTACCTTTCAACATTTGTTTGAACTCTTTATCGCAGAGTTCCTGAAACTTACTCAAACTAGCCTCTGTTCCGCTGAAAAATCCAGCCGCTACTCGCCCTCTATTACTGGCATAGAAAAATTGACGGTTCTTTGTCTCAGTCGGAGTAGTACTCAGCAATATATAGAGTTTAACTTGCTGAGGAAGCTCGCGAACAATTTGGGGCCAATTAATATTGTAAGTGTCGGCAACGTGACTTATACCGAAATCAATCCAGGCAAAATGGCTGGATTGATAAGGATTGCTCTTGGCCACCTCCATCATTAAGTCCACTTTGGAATTAGTCAGTATGGAATAATTTAGAGTGTGAACTGGCTCGGCGTTATTAAAGCTTTTTAGCTTAGCTAGATCATCCTTATATTGATAATAAGGTAGCTCACTCAATTCCCGTTGTATAATTTTTCGTCCGGCATAAACTGTGCTCTGGAATTTGGCTATAATTTTCTCAATGGAGGCAACGTGCTTCTTCTCTGCATATATAACCAAGGGTAAATCTATGGTAGCTACGTACCAGAATAGTCGTTGGTAGACCTCTGGATTACGATGAACTGCATTTTCCATAGCGTGAAGATCATATAAGGCAGTGACTAACGTTAGTGATTTAGTCGCCATAATTGTTAGCCACCTAACTAGCTAACTGGGGAGAAGTTAATGATCAAATCTTTATACTGGTCGAGGATAGGTTTAGCCCAAATTTAGTCGAAGCCATTTTAAGCCTAATTTTTTGCCTCCTAATTTAATCATTGACTTAGACCGAAATTTGGGCTAAACTCCCGAATTTATAACAAACTTCCGAATTTATAACAAACTTTCTTCCCGTACTCAATCCAAATCTATAACCAACTTTTGGACAAACTTAGTACTAAATCTCAAACAAACTTTTTGGTAAACTTCAATCTAATTTTCAAATAAACTATTCTAAAAATGACAGTAAGGTTATGACCTTATAGTCACTTTTGGCACCAAAAATTACACCTTGTAGACAGGTCAAAAAGTAGACAAAAAATGCATTTTTAGGGTTTTTGGCCCAAATTTTCGATAAGTTTAAATTTTGATCATTCCCCGTTTAAGCAGGGAAAGTAACAGAAAATATAATTAAGATATTACTTAATTTGAATGCTAATAAAATTGTAGCGGTTACCCTATGATAAACGAGCTAACAAAAATTAAAACTAATATTAATCATTACAATTCACTGTTTTTACATTATTATATATATACATTGCAATAGTAAGTTTGGATATGTCAAAACTTACTCAGAAAGAGTGACACAATTTTTACTTACGGGAAAAGTTCAAGTCTAGTCACAACTAAATATAATACCTTTTAGAGATTTATCTATCAAATCACATGCTGATCCTTTTCTTATGGCATATTGAATTCGTGAAGATTCTAAATATTCGGGACCAGATATCCATTTATATGAATGGTATTTAGATGTACGCATTGGACGTCCTTCTCTACAAAATAAAACAAAATCTTTCCACAGTTTAGAAGTTTCAAAAGAGAAGTGTTTTAATGCAAAGAAATCCTTCTTCTTGATAACATATATAAGTACAGCTAAATTGTTACGAAACTTATATCTTCCTCTTTGAATGGAATACTTAAAATCATCTGTCAAATAATAAGCTCTACCAAAGTCATTTACTGCGCTTTTAAGAGGATTGCAGCCATATGAGAATATGTTGTCAGCAAAGGTAGCAGATGTACCATGATAAAGAACAATGTTTTCATCTTTTAGAGGTTCTATTCCAAGTTCCTCAAAAGCATTATCCATATTAAAGAAATATTTTGTAGATACCTTTTTGCATATACCTTCATTTTTATCCAATGATACAGGATCTGCTAGATGTATAAGCAATCTTTGAAACAACCAGTGAATACAGTCTAAATCATTAAGATTTTCAACTGCAATCTTAAGTTCTTGTTTGCAATTCTCATTCAGCTTTTTGGCTACAGTTTTGAAGTCGTTTTCATTACAATGAAGTTCTAAGAAGGTTATAAATCTGGTCTCAAGAGTATAGTAATCCCAAGCAGTCTTAACAACATTTAAAATATCTTTGATAACATTAGGACAGATACCTATGGATGTTAGAGTATCTATTCTCCATTTTGTTGATTCTTCCATTTTTGTAAACTTTTGTATTCTTTAAGAGTACCGCATTTTTTTCCATCGTTTTCCATGTTTTTCAACTATTTTATCTTCTACTGGCATCAAATGTTGAACATAATGGGAATGGTAGAATAAAAATAACATAGTTATTATAACTCGTAAAAATTAACCCATATAATACAGTATTTATATCTATCATATTTATCACTATATGGACCATAGCGCTACAACTTTATTATCACTATTCCCATATAATCTCTATCTTTCCCCGACCTCTATATATATTCAACCCATTGATTACTGTCTCCTATTTATGTTAGAATTTGACGTGTAGTAGAGAACTGCTATTTTATCACAAAATTACTCTATGCTCTCGTGTCAGGGCGCTTAGAGTGAAATTGGTCAGATCACTATTTGATTTATCTCAATCCCATTTGTCTAAAATGAGATTAATTGCTCTGTAGCAGATCACAGGGTCGCATTTCAATTTTTACTAAACCTCTGGATGTTGGTATATTTTAACCCAATCTATTAATGATGTATCGGGTAAAATTAATCGATCGGTGGTGGTAGTTAATTCCATTACCAAATGAAATAGCTGATCAAACGGTGCAGGTGGTGGTATTATTTTCTGACATTTATCGCAGCCAATTTTGTTACGTTGTTTACCATGATTGTATCGTTCATTAAGATTGTTCAGGTTTTTATTTTCGATCCAATCTAACTCGTGATCACAATTACAATTGGTTACTAACGAAAACCATTTATCAGAAGATACAGATTGTAACACTTTTCCACCATAAATATTCCCTCCATTATCAATACAAGAATCATAAATCCACGATATTTTGTCATTCCGCCATTCCAACCCTATTATTTGCCATTGATCCTTATCCAGCTGAGCGATGCAATCATCGGCTGGATAGAAAACTTGCTCCGGATATTCGCCGCCAAAAGCCAAGTAGCCGCGCCAAATACTGTCAGCCGGCGAATAGTCAAGAATAACTATCTCTCCACAGGCGGCCCATTTACCATAGATTGAACCTATTTTGTTCATAGCTACGTTATAATAAGGCAGTAATGATACCTTCAACGTGGCAGTTCGAGGTAATTTGAGACGAAAATTAAAAAACCCATTTTGGAGTGCTACTCTGCTTATTATTCGACAGGATGTAATATTATAATTATAAATTAGATTACCCTGTCTGATAGTTACGGGTCTACGTAACATATTCATATGCAATAGGCCATTTTTAATAAAACAGTTAGCTAACTCGTCGCTGAAATATACCACTGGTTGATCGCTAGATTGTTGCAAGGTCCATCTCTCTAAATCCGGATAATCTATTCTTTTGGTCGGTTGATTTCGATCTGACACTGTTATCACACCTCGTCTAGCGGAAGAACTACGGCGGGAACCAAGGGAGAAAGGTAGAGATTGGCCATCAACCGTTATATTACAACTATATTTTTTGTTTAAACCAGCGGTCCCTTCCTGAAAGTCATCACCCCAAACTAATATATATGAATCTCTGATAGCAAGTATAGTGCTGGTTGGGGCTCCCTGATTTAATATGGCAAAAATGAAGAAACCCACCAGTATAACAAATATAATTACGAGGATGATTATTCCCCACCAAGGCACATATTCTATTTTCCCCGCTCGAGTTCTATATTTTAAACCTTTGATTTTAGGTCTGTGCTTAGGTCCTCCTTCAGCATCCATTTCAGCGCCCACAGCTCGTTGTCCTCCAAGAAATCTCTCTCCACCTATCAGGCCTACATCAGGAGCACCTCCAACTGCGGCGGATGAGGCGCCTAGAGCTACAGCGCCCTCCACCCCTCCAAGGACGCCAAGCCCTTCAGCACCTTCCATATTATACCTAAAGTATTGAGCTGATTTAAATGATGATTAGTTAAGACCTGATAACTACTTAGTTAAGACCTGATAATTACTTAGTTAAGACCTGATAATTACTTAGTTAAGACCTGATAATTACTTAGTTAAGACCTGATAATCACTTACTATCTGACTGTTATGGGTCTTTTCTATAATTGATAAAGCTCTGAGCTCTGAGCTCTGACTAATATTATGTTTGTTCGCCTTTACTATCAGATTTAAAACGGCCCTCTTTCATTTCGATCACATTTAAAACCAATACCTTTCATTTAATAACAAAATATCTAGTCAAATAACAACTTGCGCTAAATTCAATAAAATTATCATTATTGTGAATAATAATGATAAAGTTCTGTTACTGCAAGAGAACCCTAGGTGGCCGGAATTCCCAATACACTAGCAGTGGTTGCCACTGGGGCAGTGGCTGGACTTATAGCTACTGTGGCTGGAGCACCAGTTAGTACTGGCACTGTTGCTGGTCCTAATGTTGTCGGAGCTGCCGTACCGCCAATAGTAGGAACCGTGGCGGCTGCTGTTTGAACCGGGGCGGCTGGTCCTTGAGCCGGGGCAGCTTGGGTAGGGGTTGCCCGTATACCAGTAGCTGGATTATAATCGCGAATTGACTTGCCGGCCACAAATTGGAGGGAATCAACTAGTCTCGGGGACTCAGTATAACCGCCCATTTCATAACTTTGATCTATATGGACGCCTTTTACTATCTGTATTGGTTCTAGGTATCCCGGTCGACAGGCTGTAGTTACAGCATAATTGGCCATGGCTTGCATATCTCGATCTCCATTATAAAAGCCGACTGGCACTCCGCCTTGATAGGCAAGAACAACGGGATATCCCTCCAGGCCGAAACGACTAAAGGGGCCTGGTTTGCTCCTAATGGCAGTGAAGGCCGCAGCCACTTTTTTCTCTCTAATCAGATCAAGTCGTGCAAATACTGGAGTGGGTATCTGAGCGCCAATAGCCGCCCATAATCTAGCCCAAATTTGCGATTCGCTATTACCGTTATGAAATAATATTAACATACAGTCATTGAAACGTAGCCTAATTGGTGGATCATAATCTAGCATAAAATCCTCGGCTGTCAATTCCTTGACGCTTTGCTTCCCGAATATTTGAGTAAATATGTCAGTCATGATTTTTGGCATTTATTTATCCATGTGCTTTAAAATGGGAAAGAGAGGACTTTCCCTGGGAAAAAAATTGATTCTTAATCTTCTATTTGCTAGATAATAAATATCTCAGTCATCAATATTTAGACGAAACTAAGGCTTATTTCATCTGGACAAAATAGCAGCCTGAAATTAAGGAATTAGCAGTGAATATCATAGAAAATCCAAGACAGAATAAATTGTATCATGGGTATTCATGATTTTCGTCGCTGGCTAGGTAGATATCGATCAGGGCGGGTATTGGATCGTAGTGTGCCAAGGAATAACTCATCACTGTTAATTGACATGAATGGCATGATCCATCAGGCCGCCAGCAAAACCTATGCTATATTCGATGAGAGTAGAAAGCCTCGCAATGCAAAAGAAGAATTAGCCCGTAAGGATATGGAAAACAGAAAAAATAAACTATTATCTAAGGCTGACAAGAACTGGGCCTTAGGTAAAGTGGCCTTTGATAAGTGGCTGAATGAATTGAGGACTAAGCATTTCAACTCCATTATTACTATATTGCTTAACGCTTTAACCCATGTCGATGCAACGGAATTACTGATATTATCTATTGATGGACCGGCCCCGCTGGCCAAACTTAAGCAACAACGGGGGCGACGGGCCATTAGTGCTAAAAACCGAGAAGAGGCCAGCAAAAAGGAAAAACGACCATATCCATGGCCTTTATTCGATAAAAACGCTATTACTCCTGGAACCAATTTTATGTTTAAATTAGATGAATTTCTTCGGAAGTGGATCACCGATAATCGTGGTTTACTAAAACCGATATATATTATATATTATTCTCACATGGTGCCAGGAGAAGGTGAACATCGAATAATGGACAACATTAGAAATGGAACGGTAACTAGATATACCCCTAATAATAATGCTCACGTTATATGGGGTGGCGACTCAGATTTAATAATTTTAGCTATGATTGCTCCTATTGATAACATATATATCGCTCGCGACGAGGTAACTGACGTGATTAATATTGGGCATTTTCGGGAAGAAATATATGAAATGATGGGTACAACCACCGCCCTTCACGATTTCGCTTTCATATTTTCTCTGGTTGGGAATGATTTCCTACCTCGACCACCATCCATGGAAAGATTCTGGGATTCAGTTGAGCAGCTAGTCAAGCTATATCGGCAGTTAAATGGTTTACCAGCATCGTCCAGCGGATTGGCTGGACAACTAATAGAGGCTGCTAATCCCCTCACTAATAGAGATCGCGATCACACCGTAAATTGGCGAGCAGTTTATATGTTTCTAGGCATGATTAGTCAAGTTGAGAGTCAATTGTTGGAGGATTTAGCTATCAATCCGACAAAAATCAGATCGATTCTTTTGGAGCAGTCAACAGAAACCATTCAGCGCCCAGGTGCAGCTGGCGCTAGCCGTCAACCGCCAATCGTCAAGAACCTGAATTTTCAGTTATATCGTCAGCGATGGTATGGTCGGGCCCTACTACCCCGAACTAAATATGACACAATGACTCCACTAGAAAAGAAGATGTTGGCTGGATCACCCAACATAGAGGTAAAAGAGATTCAATCCATGATATTACATTATATGCAAGGGTTAGGGTGGATCAACACTTATTATAATAAAGGTACAGACCATATTAATTTAGATTGGTTTTATCCCTGGGAATATACCCCTCTTTTCTATGACATCGCCAGCGTAATACAAACGTTGCAAACTATTCCAGCCTATGATAAACAGCTGAATCAGAGCTCAATTAATTCTGTCTATCAACTCCTAATTGTTCTACCTTATCGATCCAAGAAATTATTGCCGGATGAGGTGCAGAAGCTAGTAGAGATTGATTCGCCAATTAGCGATCTCTATCCAATAACTTTCGAAACTGATGCCGATGGGAAGATGGAAGATTGGCAAGGTATAGTGCTTCTCCCTCCTTTCCAACCAGGTCGAGTAGTCAAGGCTGTTAACGCCTCGGTTAAATTTTCAACTCAACGAGCCCGGGAATACTCTGAGGCAATTGGAAAAGATTTCTTCCTACGTGAGGAGCAAATTCGAGCCATAAATAGTAATCAGGAGTTTGCCCGATTCAAACGTGAACAATTAGGACGAGGTGGGTCCAGTCGTGGTAGATCCATTCCTTCCTTTCAGCGACAAAGGGGCAGATTTCCGTCGGAGCAAAGAGGAAGATTTCCGTCGGAGCGAAGAGGAAGATTTCCGTCGGAGCAAAGGGGTAGATTTCCGCCAGAGCGAAGGGGAAGATTTCCGCCAGAACGAAGGGAGAGAGAAGAAAGGAAGGCTACCATACCATTTTCCGCTATTCCTAGGGTGATGACAGGTATTCCAACTCCCATAGCTCAACCTTTTTCAATTTCTGGCGTCTCGACTAAACCGTCCACTAGTAGTAAAATAGCCAACCTGGCTCAACCTGTTAGTAATAGGTCCTTCGCTGCTATATATGCCGGACAAGAAGCATTGCCATTCTCATCCAATCAACCATCACCTAAAGTGGTGCAAGATAATAGAAGAGGACTGAATATTACGAACACCCAACGGGCATTGATTTCAACCATTAATTATCCAGCTGGCCCTTCTCAATTAGACACCTCGGTCACATTTAGATCACCTCGAAGAAGAAATATAGTTGTGCCTAAACTTGCTAACGTCAATACGGTTGAATTGACAAAGGGGGAGCAAGCTATGGTTACAGAATTAAATAAGCGTGAACTGTTAATGTAAATGATAAGAGCTTCTGATAGATTATAAAGGGAAATTTTGATCCACAATGATAATAAAAGAAACATTCATGACTATGATTGTTTTATTCAAGTTGGGACTAACTCATATTTTGTGAAGTTCCCTAATATATTGGGGAGTTGTCTGCAAGTTTGAATTATTGGTAGAACGGGAATTAAAAAAGAAGTAGAGGAGAAGAGCCAGTAATATTATAATTACCAATATAACTATTATAATATTACTCGTCTTAATTGAGGCGGTGGAGAGATTATTTAATTCTTGTTCAGCTATGTCGTAATTAACTGACTCATCATACGGTGGGGAGACCGACTCATTCTCGATTGGAGGATTTTCAGTCTTCGAACTCTTATTTTCTATTTGTCTGGGTAACATCTCGACATGAGTTGAGGGTAATAATTGTAAATAACGATTATTCTCCTTGATATAGATTGAAACATACTGGACGTGATGATTCTCTAAGGCCCTAATTTCCTCCTTCCTAAATCCATCAAAATCTCCCTCTACATAAATTAAGGCTAAGGGTGATGGATTGATTGTAGATTTGCTCCGGTCTTTGATTGAGGGATCGATAGCATCCTGTGGAAAGTCGGCGCTATGAATTAATTTTAATCTATTACCATTAATTCTAGAACTAAATCTTCTTCGGTCCGAGCTAATGGTCCAAATTTGCTTATCACAGCGAACTTTTTTCCATCGTGGATTAAAGCTATTGATGCAGTTCAACGCGCATCGCTCATTAACGTCTCCGTAATCGCTCTGGTTGCAGCCATATAAAAAAGAGCCAATAGTGTTATCCTTAATATAAGTGGGACGAGGCAAATTATATATTATTTTGGTTAGTTGCCGATATTCCCTGATTTTACCGTGTTGTTGGAGATAAGAGATAACAAACTGTAGGAAATTAAAATTGGCTGCCAGGGCCACATATTTATTCGCTATTCGCCCATCTTCCTCTATCCGACTTAGAGAAATATTATGGTGTTGATGAATGGCCGAAATTAAATTGGATAAGCGTTCTATTTCTTTTTGATCAAAACCATCGGTTGATGA
>SDBV01002617.1_pt1 | contig 26844 bp, 34 predicted proteins | sample 2277081 | NCBI WGS metagenome assembly SDBV01 (sample SAMN10402039, study PRJNA504765) | marine sediment metagenome | isolation source: marine sediment core GS10_PC15, 223 cmbsf | place: Arctic Ocean: Southern Knipovich Ridge | collected 2010 | reverse complement strand
CAATATTAATATCTTCTGGAAGCTCTATACAGCTTTCCGGATGAGATTTGCTCATCTTAATAGAACCATTCAAAGATGGAGTATATTTGTGATAAAATCCAGATGGTAAAAAGAACTTTTTTTCCTTTACTCTTCTGACAATATCTCTAGTCAACCTGATATGTGGATCCTGGTCAACACCAACAGGAATAATTCCGGGCATTCTTTCCTTAAGCTGAGGATATAAAATATCTGCTACTTGTACCATAGAAGCCATTATCTTGCCGGGGTCTGCATTGCCATATATTGCCTTAAATTCATTAAGTGTAATTTTCTTTGCAAACTCGTAGGCATTATTCATAACTTCCTTATTTTCTGATTGAAAATAAAATGTTGTTTTCCTGATATCCAAGCCTAAGGCAACATAAGCGGGAATATGGAAATTAACAGCCCTTTTTCTTGCCTCTTGCAAAGAAATCCCTCTTGTGGAAGCAGCTTCTAAATCCGCTACTAAAATATAGGTTTCTGCACCGTGCTCCTGAAAATACTTAATGTTCTCAACAACCATCTTTGTCCCAAAATGAATCTTTTCATTTGAAGGCATTATCCCGCTCAGAACATAAAATTTCTTCTTTTTTTTAATAGCATCCGAAATAATCTTTAAATCCCTGCCGGCAAAAACCACTCCCCTGCGCATAATTCTGTTCGGTTTTGGAAATAGCTTAGGCTCAAAAACTTCTAGTCCAAAATCCTTTATAATCTTCTCATAATCCTCTAACAACCCTGTTCCCCATGGGTCGATTATTTTTTTCATTTTTTAACATCCTCTTGTCCCTTTAGCTTGGAAAGAAACATTATCCCAACAACACAAATCATTGTTATAATAACGGCCGTTATTATTTGATAAATATAACCGGTCCCTTCTATTCCGCTTCTTTTTACAATTTCGTTTACAATCTCTTTTATTGCATCTCTCCATACCAAAGCAATGACAAATCCGAAAGCAGCCAATATTGCTGTTAGAGTATTTTTTTTAACCTCACTTTTTAAGCCGGAACCACTAGACCTGATTTTACTAATTGATTTTTTTGCAAGTTCTTTCATTTTACATTATCTCTTTTTGTAATACTGACTCTTAGTTAATTAATATTTAAAACCTTCTTTTTTAGAACAATATTATCAAAGCGTTTTATTCTACACTCTTTAAAATATCCTTAATTGCCTTAACCTTATCCTCACTTTTGAAGATAAAAGAGCTCACAGTCAAAACATTTGCACCTGCTTTTACAGCCAGCTTTGCAGTTTTGTCATTTACACCGCCATCAACCTCTATATCCAGCTCTGGTTTCATTTTCCTCAACTCACTTATCTTATCCAAAACATCCTCTATAAACTTCTGCCCTGAAAATCCAGGCTCAACAGTCATGATTAAGACCATCTCTACCTTATCCAGAACATTCTTTATAGCATCCAATGGCGTTTTTGGGTTTATGGCAACTGCAGCCTTGATATTATTGCTCCTGATAAAATCCAGTGTTTTTACCAAATCACTGCAGGCTTCCTGATGCACAGTTATATTGTTTATTTTCAGATTCGGATTTGCATCAATAAAGCTCTTAATGTATTCCTCGCTTGGCTCCTGCACCATTAAATGTATGTCCAATGGAACCTTTGTATTAAACTTCTTTAATAACTCAGCCTGCGGAGTTATATTAGGAACAAACTTGTTGTCCATAACATCCACCTGAAGCAAATCAGAATACTCCTCTATTTCATTTATTTCCTCCTGCAATCTATCTAAATCAGCTGACAATATCGATGCAGAGATTTTTATTCTTGGCATTTTAATCACTTATTCTTGCAAATAAACATCATATGGTCTTTTTGATAAGGCTCTAAACTTTTAGAGTCAATAACTATAACCTCTTTATCAAGTTTTTCCCTTATTTCATTAAATATTTGCTTAGGATATCTGGCAACATCTATGCTTCTTGCCTTTATCGCAATTATTTCATAGCCATCCTTTTTCAAAAACTCCTTTATATTTTTTAGGGATATGCCCACTTGGTTTTTCTGAGCAATGTCCTGATAAATAACATCAACTGCGCTTATCCTTTCTGCCAGCTCTTTTGTATGGTTTGCACTTGCAAGTATTGGCCCTATATTTTTTCTTGCCCCGCAATTAAAAATCAGGTCCCTCATTACTCTTGGAGCAACATCAACAGCAAAAACAAAACCATCCTTACCGACAATATCAGAAACATGGCTTACAGTTGTTCCCGAAGCGCTTCCAAGATACAAAACAACATCATTCTTTCTCAAAAAAATATTCCTGCAGCCATTCAATATTACAGCCGCTAATTTACTGCTGTAAGCATCCCATTCTCTATATTCTATATTATTCTGCCTTACCAATTCTTCATCATAAACCCTTTTTCCAGGAGTTAAATTTAGCGTATAAAGCTTTCTTCTTGCTTTATCTTCATAAACTTCAAATATTCTTGATTTTGTTATCATTTTTTATTTATTTTTATTATATATTTTTTATTTGATTTATATTGTTGTTTTTTAATTTTAGTCATTGTAATTTTTAATATTGGAATATTTCCATGGTACTTGCCACTAATACTGTATCTTAAACTTCTCCATCAACCCTTTCTTTAATTTATCACCAATAAATTTCCCTTTGAAATAATCAATCTTAACTGCAATGCTCAATTTATCAGCCAAAGCCCTTGCCGCCTTTCCATACATCTTTTCCCCTGACTTTTGTATTAGCTGATGCTCATGTATAATCCCGAACTTAGGAGGCAAATTCCTTTTCTTGTTCCTCATATGCCTGAACAAAGCTTTTTCCGCTCCAAGAATCTGTATTGTAGAAGCAGGCATTTCTGTCAGTCTTTTCAGGCTTCCTGCATGGCTTATCAATTTTGCAGCTATTGTTACACCACCAACCACAGCAAAATTAGGGCATGTTTCTTTCTCCAGCTCTTTAAGATAATCTTCATAGTGTTTTTTTAATTTATAAAAATTATTAATCTGTGTTGCCAGCAATAATATTGCAGAAACATCTTTATCCTTTAGCTCAGCACCCATCAAAGCATTTTCATCAATATTTAATTCTTTCAATAATTGCTTCTTTGAGCTTTTTATTATTGCAGAAACAAACTTTTCGTGGTCATCTATTCTATTGGAAATCTCAGGATTATACAGTGAATACCATTCCCTCAGTCTTTTTGTAAGCAGATTCATTGTTTTTTCGATTTCCCCAATGCCGTTTATAGTCTGTATTATCAGACCATCATTATTTACAGACCCTTTTATAGAATTTTTAGTTATTTCCAGATTTCTTTTATAGAATTGGGAATAATATTTCTTGTCTTTAAAGAACATTAATATATTGTATAAATCCTCATCTGTTGGTGTTTCCAAATCATTATGCTTCTGCATCAGTTTATCTTCATAGGTCTTTTTATCCTTAAACTGTCCAGTATCCTTGAACAGCAATCCATCCACAAGCTTGTAATTATCATTAAAGACAAAGCTTCCAATTATATTTGAAAAAATGAATTTAGGCATAATAAGGGAAAATTAGCACTGGCTTTTAAATATTACTCAAATTAAGGCTTTGTCCTAAATGACGGTTGCCATCAATTTGTGAGTACCTGCCAAAAAATAAATTAAGTTGACAAGGGGGACGTCCCTTACGGGGAATGTCAACCTTATGCAAATACATAAAGTGCGAACCAGATGGCAACCCGAGCCCGACCCGTGAGCGAGTTCGCAACGAGCTCACTCGCAAGTCGGGCGAGATTTAGGACAGAGCCTCAAATTAAGATAAATATAAATATGAATGAATAAATTTGCTAATCAAAATGATACTAGTTTACATAACCTGCAAAGATGAAGAAGAAGCTGTAAAAATATCCAAGCATTTGCTGAATGAAAAACTGATTGCCTGCTCAAACATGCATCCAGTAAGAAGCATGTATTGGTGGAATGAAAAAATACAAGACGATAAGGAATTTGTCATAATAGCAAAAACAAAGGAAAAAAACTACGAAAAGATAAAAGAAGAAGTCAAAAAACTGCACAGTTATGATGTTCCATGCATCCTTAAGATTGATGCAGAAGCAAATGAAAGTTATGATAAATGGGTTGATGAGGAAGTTAAGTAAATTTATCACTCCTACCAAAATACTATTTCAATAAAATTTATAAACAACCTTTCAATTATCTAACTTATGTTTAAGATAATAAAAGAGGTAAGAGATATCAATAGGCTTAGGGAGATTATTACAGTATTGTTTGAAGAAGGTTTTGACTTCTTGATTGCTAAAATAAGACTCAAGCATAAAGTTCCTCTGACAAAGCGCCTAAAAGCAAGAATTGAACAGAAAAAGAAATTCTCCATAGAAAAAAGATTAAGGCTTACTTTAGAAAGATTAGGACCGACTTTCATAAAGTTTGGCCAGGTTTTGAGTGTAAGGCCGGACCTAATACCAAAAAGCTACATCAGGGAGCTTGAAAACTTGCAGGATAAAGTTCCGTCTTTTTCTTACGATATTGTAAAGCAACAGGTAAAAAAAGAGCTTGGAAAAAACATTGAAGATTTATTCTTACAATTTGAAAAAAATCCCATTGCCTCAGCTTCCATAAGCCAGGTCCATAAAGCCATTCTTAAGAACAACAAAAAAGTAGCGGTAAAGATACAAAGGCCTAATGTAAGGAAAATAATGGAAACAGATATTGAAATAATGTTTTATGTTGCAAAACTGCTGGAAAAGCAAATACCAAAAATAAAAAAATTTAACCCCACACAAATAATTGAAGAATTTGCAAAATGGACTGAAAAAGAACTGGATTTCAAGAAAGAAGCAGTTAATGCAAAAAGGTTTGCAAGGAATTTCTCCAGAGATAAAACAGTGAAGATACCTGAAATTTATGACAGCTTTACTACAAACAAAATCTTAACAATGGAATTCATAGACGGCATAGAGCTGCATAATATAAAGCAGATAAAAAAGAAAAAAATAAACTTGCAGCCATTAATAGAGCACGGCTTTAACGCAGTTTTAACGCAGGTTTTTATACACGGCTTTTTTCATGCAGACCCTCATCCAGGAAATATTATTATTACCAATGATAAAAAAATTGCATTTGTTGATTTTGGCATAGTCGGCCATTTTGATGAGGATTTAAAGGCAAAGTCAATAGATTTGTTTTCCGGAATCATTGAAAATGATACAGAGAAGATAGTAGACACTTTAGTCGAGTTAAGTCATACTGCTGTAGAGAATAAGTACGAATTAAAATATGAAATCAGCGATATATTGGAGCCCCTGCAGTACGGGGATATAGGTAATGTGAAAGTAAGCCATATTCTTGAAGAAATTATGGATATTTCATTGAATTACGGTCTAAAGATGCCCATGCCATTTGTTTTGTTCGGAAAAACCATTATAACTTTAGAAGGCGTTGCTCTGGAGTACGATCCAAAATTTAATTTAGTTGAAAATTCAAAGCCTTTCATAGAGAAATTAATTAGGCAAAGATACAATCCAGTGTATGTATTCAACAATTTTATGAAAGACATGTTTAAATTCAAGAAGTTTGCGGAAGAATTTCCGGAAAGGACATCAAAAGCACTAGACAGAATAGAAAAAGGCGCAATTAAGGTGGACATAGAAGACACAGACATAAAAAAACTGTCTTTGGAAATAGACAAGTCCGGAAACAGGGTTGCTTACAGCATGCTAATAGCTGCTTTGCTTATTGTTGGAGCTTTAACACTTAATTTTGGAGACCCATTTTTTTTAAACGTCCCGTTAGTTCCGTTTTTGAGTTTTTTAGCCGCACTTACCCTGTCAATGGTTTTATTATTTTCAATTTTAAGGGAAAAAAATATTATACAATGAGGTGATATAAATGAAAGATATAATAAAAAAAAGCTTTTTGCTCGGATTGGGAGCAGCAACTTTAACAAAAAACCAGGCAGAGAAAATAGCAAAAGAACTGGTAAAGAGGAATGCAGTAACAGTAAAAGAAGGCAGCGATATGCTGAAGAAGGTAAAAAAAGTTGCTCTTAATGAAAGCAATAGGGTAAGAAAGTTTGCAGAGAATGAGGCAAAAAGAGTGGCAGGAAAATTAGGTGTAACATCCAAAGCCCAAATTGCAAAAGCAAAGAAAAGGCTTAAGTCAATAGACAAGGAATTGAGCAGCACAGGAAAAAAAACCTTAAAGAAAATATTGAAGCAAATTTAAAGTAAAATGCCCTTTGCAGTAACCCATGTTTTATTAGCAATAATTTTAGTTGATTTTTATAGGGATTATGTTGCAAAGCATAAAAAATACTTTACTTTGCATACTATCTTTATTGCTGGTTTAGCCGGGTTGCTGCCAGATATTGACATACCCTTAAAATGGTTTCTTAACTTTTTTGGATTAAACATAGTGCATGGGACCATTACACATACGCTGTTATTTGGACTGATTTTTTTAATTCCCGGGCTTATTTTATGGCGTAATAAAAAACATAAAGAAGCTGTGTATTTCTTTGTAGCATGTTTTGGAATATTATTCCATATATTCCTTGATTTCTTATTTGCAGGTTACGGAATAATGTTCTTTTACCCCCTTTCTAATGCTGCATATGGCCTAACTTTGTTACAAAATTTAAGCTTTAAATTTTTTGCAGGAATTGACGCAATTATATTATTAGCATGGCTCTGGCATGAAGAAATAAAGCACAAGATAAGTGATTTTATCTAGAAAAAAAGATTCTTCAATCCATAAGCTATTAAAGCCGCAATAAGAACTATAAACGCAGAGGTAAAAATATTGTGTTTTTTCTTATCAAGAAAATATGTTACAACTGCTGCAGCTGCTAAACCAATTATTAAATAAAAATTTATAACTCCTTTTGCAATATTAAGATAATAAACTACAGCAATAAGCACAGAAACAGGTACAGCACCCCACAAAATCGCATTCCAGTTGTATTCCTGCTCCATTTTACTCAATCACAGTCCCATCAAACTTCTTATCATTCAGTAAACTCTCAAAATTCCTTAGATTTTTTCCAATAACTATAACTTTCAATCTTAATTTCTCAGCTTTTTTTGCAGCAACAGGACCAAAAGGCATATTCAGGCCAGCTTTCCATTTATTTCCTGTAATCTTCCTAAACCCTTTCCAATTAATGTTTTTAATTTTCTTTGCATTCCTATTCTTCTTTGGATCCTTGTCATAAACATAATCAATATTGCTCATATTAATCATTGTATTAATCTTAAGGTTCTTTGCCAGCAAAACAGCATCATAATCTGTACTCCAGCCAGGCTTCCATCCAGCAGCAATCAATATTTTTTTATTGAATTTTATTTTTGATGTTGGGTTTGTTACAATAAAATCTTCTGCAATATTCCCAAATAATATTCTTACAAAATTTGCATTTAATACTGTTGCATGTATGCCTATCCAGTCCAAATCCCTATTACTGACCTTAAATTTAGAAGCAGCTTTCTGGTAATCCCTTGCAATTTTACCCCCGCCGCAATAAATAACAAACTTATAACCTTTCTTAACAAATTTCTCAACAATTTTTTTAAAACTCTTTAAGAATTTAATATCTATTTTATCCGGAACTATTACAGAGCCCCCTAATGACATTATAATTGTCTTCATTATAGAAAATAATTTAAATTCTGTTTTTATAAATGTTTCTAAACAATGATATTCAAAGACAGGTACGAAGCAGGACAGCAGCTTGCAAAAGAACTAAGCAAATACAAAAACAAAAAAGACGTTATTGTATTGGGCATACCAAGAGGAGGAGTAGAAGTAGCTTTCAGCATAGCTAAAACATTAAAAGTTCCATTAAGCATCATTGTAACTAAAAAAATAGGCCATCCTTTTGAGTCTGAATTTGCAATTGGATCTGTAAGCCCTGATAATAACTATATTGTTGATGACAATTATACAAGAGAGGCAGGAGAAGATTACATAAAAAACACTGTCAGAGAACTAAATGCCGAAATAACAAGAAGATATAAAGAATACACAAAAGGAAAACTTCCGGAATTGAAGAATAAAATAGCAATTATTGCTGACGATGGTCTGGCTACAGGCTATACAATGCTGGCAGCAATTAAATACATGAAAAGCAAAAGCCCAAAAAAAGTCATAGCAGCCATTCCAGTTGCAGCCCAGGATAGTTTTGAAAAAGTCAAAGCAGCAGCAGATGAAGTTGTATGTTTACAAACTCCAATATTCTTTTCTGCTGTAGGAGCTTTCTACCAGAACTTTACGCAATTAGAAGATAAAGAAGTCAAGTTTTATCTGGAAGAAGCCAAGAAATATTATTAACTACCCGCTCCCAATCCCAACCAAACTAACGCCAATTATAATCAAAGCTATACCTCCCCATTTCATAAAATTCATTTTCTCTCCTAAAAACTTGACAGAAAGCAGGCTTACCCATATATACACTAATGCAACAAAAGGATAGAGAATTGATAAATCACCGCCCTTCAATGCCGGAATGAACAATATAGTGCCAATACCATATAGGAAGACCCCTCCAAACAGATGATAATTCTTCATTAAAGAGCTTATGCTGGATAATTTTTTCTCAGACGCCTTTTTAAGCAAAATAGGTCCGAAAGCTCCAATCAAACTAGCCAAAATTACAAGTCCTATTGCCCACAGTTCTGCTGCCATTATACAGCCACCCCTTCTGCAGCAGTTGCTTTTTTGCTGCCAAGACCTATAAAGACTATTCCCGCCATTATTGTAAATATACCCAGCCACTTAAATAAATTCATTAACTCATTCAGGAAATAAATAGACAAAAAGCTCACCCATATGTAGCTTGTAGCTATTATAGGATACAAAACAGAAACTTCACCGCCTCTGAAGCTTAATATAAGCAAAATGCCGCCTATAGCATACAACACCATCCCCATGATTAATTCGTAGTTCGTTATTATGCTCATTATATCCCAGCTTAATTTTGCTGCCCCGAACTTATAAAATAACTGCGCAGTAGAAGTAAGCAGCGTGCAGACTAAAACAACCCCCATTGCCCAAAGTTTTGTTGCCATTTTTATTCTTTTAACAAAATCTCAATAACTCTTGCAAATACCGGTCTTGAAATAAAGACGCCAATAGACGCCCCTAAAATTGTTATTATTGCAAAGCCTTTAAGCAAACCTGCTCCAGCAAATATTAAAGGCACTAAAGCCACAACAACAGTAAAGTAAGATGCCATTATAATGAAAAAAGCATTTTTTATTCTTTGTTTCCAGTCGTATATAACTTTTTCTCCCCTCAAAGTTTCATCTGTAATAACAATTTGATGATCTACACCAATACCCACTGCAATTATTATTCCTGCAATAGCAGCTAAATCAATATTCCATCCTATCAAAGCAGCAACCCCGAGCAAAATTATAACCTCTGATATAGAAATTAGGACCATCGGTACAGCAACCTGAAGCTTCCTGTATCTTGCAAAAACAACAATACCCACAGAAGCTAATGCAATAAAGCCAACCATTATAGCATTCCTCAAAAACTCTTCTCCAAGCAACGGACTTATAGCATCTATTTTTACAATATCCAGTTTAACTGGCAGTGAACCTGTAATTAAGACTGTCTGTAGCCTTTTCATATTGCCTAGTGCATTAATGACTGCTTCCTGTTGTGAAGAACCAACGCCAGAGCCGGATATCTGTATGTCTGTTGTTGTGCTTCCCTTCAGATCAGCGCCTATATTAAGCTCATCTACTTTTGTATCATCAAGGTAAAGCTCCAGCTTCTCTGACAAATAATCATCTATTACATCCAAATCTTTAGTTATATCAGCATGCTTCTGTGCTGATTCTGGTGTTATTGAAATTGAAAATCTGAACCTGCAGAAATTCCGGCCCTGGGATGAACTGCATCCAACATTAGGATCTATCCCCGCACAGTCTGCAGACCTGCAGACAAAAACAATATCTTTTCCTCCAATAAAAACAGTTTCATTTGCTACTTTTGCCTCAAACTTGCCCTGTTTTGCCAGCAGATTTCTTATTTCCTCTTCATTGGCTCCTGCTATCTCCACTAAAATATACTGGTTTCCAGTTAAGTCACTTGCATCCCTTATCACTAAATCACTTAAACCATAGACATTGAGTCTTTCTTTTAATGTGTCAATTAAGAACCCCATATCCTGCTGTAATAATGGCTTCTCTGGCTGCAGTAAAACTCTTGTACCTCCCTGTAGGTCAAGACCTTTCTTTATATTTGTTGTAGGAGCTTTGAAAATTCGTATTCCAATATCTTCTGTTTCGTTGGTTTTCTTATCTATTCTGGTTATTAATCTGTACAGCCCTTTGTTTGTTTTTATCTGCACTGACTGGTTTGGGCTGAATGTGCCGGTATAATCATAATACTCCTCCACAGTTTTTATTGGCTTATTGTTTATTTCCAGTATCCTTTCCCTGTTAACCGGCTTTACTGTTGCTGCTGGTTGTCGTATTCCCGCCTCTGATGCTGAACTGTTCGTTATTACATTTCTTATTACTACTCCCTCTACACCGGGTCTCGGATAGATTGCAATAATTGCCAGAAGTAAGACAACTAATAAAATTATTACCCTTGAATTTGTAAATATTTTTTTTAGTTTAGGGTTCATTGTAATCTGATTTTTTAGCTTTTCTCTCAAGATATAATCTCAGAATTCCTGCATTCTGAATCCATGTATTGATTAGGTCAATCATTAATCCAATAAGCAGAATAATCATAATCTGTTTTATTATCTCTGACTGGGAAAATATCAATGCAGCACTTACTGCAGTAATTGTTGTTAAAGACATTGTAATTCCTGTTTTGAAAGCGCCATAAATTCTTTCCATTTCTGTCCCCCCTTTTCTTTTTAATACCCTTATTGAAAGAAGAATATTGGTGTCAACACTATAGCCAATAAGCATCAGGAAAGCTGCAATTCCGGCTGTGCTCAATTTCATTCCCAACAAATTCACTATTGCTAATGTTATTATGATGTCAGAAAAAGTAGACAAAATAACTGCAAAACTGGGAATGCTCCATTTAATGAAAATGTAAATCAAAACTATTCCCAATAAAAAAGCTATAATGTCTAATAGTAAACCTCTATTGACAAATATCAATATACTGCTGAATATCGAAAGTAAACTAACAATAAGCTTGAGTTTCCAGTCAGGACCAAAGTAGAGAAATACAATTGCACCCATCAGAAAGAAAGCTATCAATAATGCTCTTATCACTTCTCTAAAAAAAGAAGCACCCAAGCTTGACCCCACTATTTGAATAGAATAATCCTTTGTTGTCAGCTCCAGGTTTAATGCCCTGCCTATTTCCGTTACTAAAGCATCTGCCTGCTCCTTCCCAATATCAGCCTCAACAATAATCCCAACTTGGGCTCCGAACTGGCTTAAGGATTTCGTTGATAGGTCATTTTCAGGAAACCTCAAAGAAATTATTTCTTTCAACTGTAAAATATCCACATCCTGAGAAGTCGGAATTGTAACAGTAACACCCCCTTTTAGGCTTACATCCTTATTGATAAAATCTCCTGTTGCAGCTACCTTAAGTCCAATAAGAACTATTGCTATCAAAAGCAGACTAAAAGGTATTATCAAAAGCTTTTTGTACTGCCCTTCGTATATTTTTTTAATTCCAGAAAACTTAGGCTTAACTTCCCCCTCGTGCGTATTATCTTCCATAATGCTAAAAAAAGAAAAGAAGGGTTTTTATAAAGGTTTTGGAACTTATAGTTCCAAACACCCGGGAAATTTTTAATTTCCGCTGGTTTTGGATGTAAAAATCAATCTTTTATAGGAATGCCCGAACCAATCCTGAAAACACACTGCTTCCATCAAAACCAGGTATGGGAATCATATTGAATATAAAGAAAAACATGTTTAGTTTTGCCATCATGCCTATTGTTGTATAATATTTCCTCTTAACAAGATTATGTTTTATTAAATACATGCCTCCAAGCCATAATATTAAATTAGTCAATGGTCCTGCAAATGCAACCATCGATGATGCTAAAGGAGGTAATGCAGTATGGCTTACATACCCTCCTACAAAAAATATTATTGGGAACCTGAGAAGCATCATTAAGATAACAATGCCATACATTAAATAAGGCGCATGCAATGTCGCGCTAGCTCCAAACCCCATTGCCACAAACTTATGAGCCAACTCATGCAGCACAACAGCAGGAGCAGCTATCATTGCTCCAAATTTAATATCCTCTATTAATGCATTTTTCTTGTAATAAGTCAGGGGGTCATAACCTTCCTGAGGTTCCCTCTTAAAAAACTTAGAAAAAATATAGCCTATTGCAATAGTCATAACCGCTATATCAATTATTTCTCCAGGTGTTATCCAGACCATTTATTGCTCCATTATTTCATAAAGGTTATACAGGATTCTATCTACCCCTTTTACAAAATCAAATTCCCTGCCTTCAATTATTATGCAGTTATCTTTATACTCAACACTCAATTCATCAGACTCTTTAAAGTAAACAACAATATCCTCAGTATTTTCACAGGTTATTATTGGTACTCCTGAACAAGCTGCCGTCACATTAGACACGTCTCTATCGCAGGCTGAGATAGGTGTTTTCTGGAAAACCCTTGTCATCTGAAGGTCATAGTCCAATCTTGCTAACCTAATATGTGATAACTCATCTCCTAGCGGATTAAATGTCGCATAATACTGGCTGGCATTGTTAAACTTCTCTGCATCAAGCCATCCTTTTATCTCGATATCCTCCAATTCTCTTGGAGAATAACGAAAATTAAAATTAAACTCAGTTTTCCCGGATTGGGATGGTAACTGCCAGTACCAAAAATCATTATATTTAACAAATGAATAAACATCTTTGTAAAGATACCCTTGCTCAGGCTTTAATTCTCCCCTTAGGTTTAATTGGTGCAGCTCTTCTATTGTTTTTGGAAGCTTTTGTTTAAACAGCCCAAAACCAATAAAAATAGCAGCAAAAATTACGACAATCAAAATTATCACTATTAGTAAAATTTTGTCAGACTTGGATTTAGTCTCTTTAACTTCTTCCTCTCTTTCCTCAACTTTTTCCTCTGGCATTTCTTCTATCTCCTTTTTCTTTTTTTCATACTCTTCTTTGCTTATCAACTCACGTTCATAAATCTCCTCAAGTTTTTTTAATTTTATCTCTTTCACTTACATTACCTCATCCAATTACTCCAAATATCCCATAAACCAGCCTGTCTTTAATTCTCTCAACATCTGATTGTGTTGAAGCTTCCGCTATTATACAGTCATCTTCAAAATAAACCTTTGTTTCATTGGAATTTTTAAAATAAATTACTGGTACAAAACTAGTAGAATCCTCGCATGTTATAACAGGGTAATTATAATCATTTTCCGCTGTAAACCCCTGCCTTACAAATATATTGAAATTATTCAGCGTAATACCCATATTATACCCTACAAGAGAAATCTGTTCAGCAAAAGTGTCATTAAAATCAGATGTTACATCAATCTCAAGCTTGTCCTTTAATCTGGTTATTATACTGCCATCAACAATTACACTTTCCACATCTTCTGGAAAATAAGTAAATAATGCTTCTCTGCCATCCACAATTGTTGACCAGAAATTGCCTTTATTCGTTAATTTAAAATCCTTATAGTCCATACTGGTTGTACTAGCACTAGAGCCAAACCCAAAAAAAACAACACCAAAAATACTGCCAATCATCAGAATGCCCATTAAATAAACCATGAATTTATTCACTCTATTCCCCTTATCATGATGCTTTCTCATAAAAAAAAGCAAATTCTGCCGGTATTTAAAGGTTTTTGAAATCGTAGAGGATTTTAATTATATCACTATGGGCATTTAAAAAATAAAAAGCGAAATATTTATATACGTTCTATTTTGGGACAATATTTTATATAAATCACAGTGCAGATATGGTATCAAAAAAAAGGGTGTGTTATTGATGGATGTAAGAGTTTTATTGTTCTCGTCTATGTTAAAACCCACTGAGAGATATTTATTTAAAGAAATTAAAGACAAAGTATCTATCAAAGGCAAGATTAAGAATCTGAAAACCATTGTTTCTAAAACAGTTAATAAGAAAACAGCATTAGCTAGAAAAAAAACAGCAAAGGGCTGTCTGGACAGCCAGATTGAAACAGCTATACAGGATGTAAAAAATCCAGAGCAAACTGAGATTAATGAATCATTAGTAAAAGAAGTTCCTAGACTCAAATTCATCAAGTATAAAAGCCAGGTAAATGAAATACGCACAGGAAAAAAATTCGCTATTAAAAACCCGTATAAGTTCTTCGCAGGTTATGTAAAATCTACTTACAGGTCCATTAAAAAATTCAAAAAAATTCCTGATTTAGAGCCAGAGCAGGTTGGCTACGAATTTGATGCATATTCAAAAAGGTTTAGAATCATAAGAGCCCCCAAGATTAATGGCAAGTCTTACTTAACTATCTGAAGTGCTTTTACTTTGTTCCCGTATTTTTGCGCTAAATGCAGTGGTTCAGGTAATTTATGCGGAAATCTTAAGCAATTTTTTATCACCTCTAAGCTTGTTTTCAGAGAAATTTTATTGCCCGGGCTTACATAAATTGGCCTTGCATGCTCCCTTGTTATCAGCTCATAACCTCTTGCTTCCTTTTCAACATAAATTGTCTTACCTTTTACCTCACCTAGCATTAGTTTTTTTGCAACTCCTATTGTAGCCACATCAAGTAAAATACCAACCTGGCTGGCCATTCCTATTCTTCTTGAGTGCAGTATGCCATTTCCTTTTAGAATAAGAACATCTGGTTTATTTTCCAGTTTATTAAAAGCCTCTATGACTGCAGGACCATCCCTGTAAAACAAAAATCCGCTTTTGTAAGGGATCTTTGCATCCGCAACTGCATATTTCTCCTCAATAACTTTTAGACTTTTGTAATCACAAACAGCAATTGACGAAATTACTTTATTGTCAATATAAGCCTGGTCAGCACCTGCTATGGTTTTAATCTTCTCCACACTATTAGTAATAATTATTTTTTGTGCCAGCTTTAGCTGCTCCTCTTTTAGCTTATCAAAGTCAATCATAACAGTTACTATAGTTTTTATTGTTTTTAAATTTTATTACTCAAAAACAAACCACCCATATCACCTCTTTTTCCCTGCTTTTTTATGCTAATGAAAAGATGGCCCCCATTTTTTATTCGTTGGGGTGGTTTTGGAAAGAATTCGAATTTTTGTGGGGGCCTTAAAACTATGATGGTTTTGCCGGTTTTCTCATCTCCTGCAGCCATAAAATGCCTATTCTTATCATCTCCTTGTTGAAATGGTCACTTATCTTGTAAGTTTTTTTGTACAAATCATAATCTATGAGTCCCATGCTTTTCATTGGCGTCAATATCCTGTCATAAAACTGCCTTTTGTTGTAGCTTATCTTCACCTTCTTGCCCTTGTACGGAGGTTCTTCTATCAGTGTAGTAATCAAATTCCCTTCATGCAGCTTAGTTGCAAACAACGACATCTCTGTTTTGTTTATCTCACCATCGTTTTCTTTTATCATCTCCATTAGCAGCTTAGCTACTATAATCTGCTGCTTTGTAGCAAAAATAACTTCATATATGTCCTCAGGTAAGTTAAACCTGTCAAATAATACAACCATTCTGCCATATTATAGTAGAACATCTATATAAATGTTACGTTTTTGTATACTAGTTTAGGAATTAGTATGCCTGTAATAAACCATTTTTTTGCTACTTCAAGGTAAAAATTTATATACCAAATGTAATTAACACCAAGTTATGCTTGAGAATTTACTCGTAGTCAAAGTTGGTAGCAACTCTAATTTTGATTTTGAAGAAAATAGAATTAACATTGAATTTATTAAGAGGTTATGCGAGGATGCATCATTGCTTTATTCCAGTGGAACTTATCCAATCTTTGTCCTTTCTGGAGCAATTCCTATTGGTATGAAGATTTATGGATTTGAAGAAAAACCCGAAAAAGTTGATGATTTACAAATGTGTGCTGGAGTAGGACAAACAAGGCTTGTTATACCTTACCAGCGTTTTCTTGAAGAAAATGGTTTAAGGGGAAGTCAATTATTAGTTACATATAGGCAACTTGAAGAAGGCGGAGTACAAAATCTCTATGAAGAAATTGGTTTAGAACATCAATTGAAGAATAATACCATCCCTTTAATTAACTATAATGATCCAACTGATCCAAGCGAGGCTAGGCAAGATAATGATGAACTTGCAAAAATTATTACAATGCAAAGCGGCGCAAAACGCCTAATTCTTTTAACAGATGTTGATGGTTTAAAGGACGATGATAATCTTGTAGGAGAAATTAGGGACAGTGCTCGTAATTATCTACATCTTTGTACTAGAGCTAACTCAGTAAGTGGTGGTGGTATGGAAACAAAACTTGAAATTGGTGCAGAGTTGCAACATTTAGGAATTACAACTTATATAGGGAATAGTATGCATTCTTTAAGTAAAATATTAATTGGTAATCCTGCAACAATTATTTACCCTATCTAAAAAACCTCTCAATCCTTTCCTCATACACTTTAGAAATCTTAAAATCCATATCCTCTGGCAAACATCTGATATAATTCTGCCATGCAAACCTCTCATCCAGAAATACAATAACACCCTTATCTGTTTCTGACCTTATGCACCTGCCTGCATTTTGTAAACACTTGGTTATAGCCGGGAATATATAGCCATAATCAAAACCAACGGAGTTGGTGCCGGAAACCGCCGAACCCGACGAAGTCGGACGCGTGTTCTCAGCATTGTCTGTTGGTTTCCGAGCACCCTTCCCAAACTTTTCCTGGTAATAATCTATAAGCTCTTTAGTTTCCAAATCAGGTTTTTCTAATGGCAGTCCAACAATAACAACTCCTTTCAGGAAATCTCCCGGAAGGTCAATACCTTCCCCAAAATTTCCAGTTGATACAGCTAACAAAACAGCACCCTCATCTTTATTCTGTTTAAATTCTTCCAGTATTTTTTCTTTTCCCTCTTTGCTTAAATTTTGTTTCTCAATTATCATTTTTTTATCACATAGCTCATAGAAATTCTTATACACATTGTCCCTTAAATTATAGCTGGGAAAAAACAAAGCAGCATTTCCGGGAATTTTATTGACAATTTTATTGCACGTTTCAGCAATCCTCATATACTCTTGATTACCCCTTCTTGTAAATTTTGTTGTGGTCTCTGGCACAATTAAGCATAACCTGTTGCTTTTTGGAAAAGGATTGGAGTAAACCTTCTCCACAGCATCAGGAAAACCCAGAATATCTTTATACATTGAAGTAGGTGTTAAGGTTCCAGACATTATTATTGTACAATAGCTTCTCTCAATTGCATCTTTTGTAATCAAAGAAGGGTCTAAACATCTGTAATTCAGAATCAAATTATTATTAAAATCTTTTTTAAGTATCCTTGCGAAACCATTATCATCATTAAGCCATGCCTCAAGAAACTTTCCTATACTTCCAACATAGCTTTGCTTCTGCTTTTCCCTTATCAAATCTCCGGTATTATTCAGTTCCTCAATATATTCCTCATATTTTCCATTTTCATTGATCTTATCCACAAATTCATATTTCCTGATTAATTTCTCTTCCTTATTAAAATTTAAATCAAAACTCAACTCATCAAAAACCTCTTTCAGATTTTTTAAAATACCCAAAACATTAAAGAATTCAAACTTGCTTGCCTCTTTTATTGCTCTGTCTATAATAAAAGTTGAAAGCTTTGCAGTTAATAGTTCGCGGGCTCTGGAAGGCAAATTATGCCCTTCATCAATTATTATTATTGAATTCTCCAGTTTTTTATTTGCTCTTGAGAAAAAATTATCCCTTATATCCGGATTAAAAACGCAGTTATAATCTGCAATAATGACCTTTGCATCCCTGGCCAGCATAGCAGCCATTTCATACGGGCATAGTTTTGGCTTTTTGCAGTTATCTATCAGCTCCTCAACATGCATCGGCCCTAAAATTTTTAACTCATTCAGATTTTGCTCAGCCACAATTGTTGGCCTCATTGATTTCTTTCTTGTGTTAACATAAAACTCGCATTTATCCTCATCCCTCAGCTTTTTGCAGTAATCAGCAAAGTCATTGGAATACAAGCCCTCAACACCCTGCAGACACATCCATTTCTTGCCAATAATATCAGCAACTGCCACATCATTTCCATACTTTTTCTTTATCTGCTTTAGTGTCTCAACAACAATTTTATGCTGCATATGCTTTGATGTCAAAAAGAAGATTGTGATGTCCTTATCAATAGCAAAACCCAATGTTGGAGCTAAAACCGAAACAGTCTTTCCAATCCCTGTAGGAGCATGAATAATGATATTTTTTTTGTTTTTTACAGCATCATGCACATCATCCAGCATAACATCCTGTATCTTCCTTATCTTGTCATGCGGAAATAGAATTTCTTTCATTATTTTAGAGAATATTATTTTATTTATAATTATTTGTAATATGTGGATAATATTGTTTTAGTGAATTTTATTTATTGTACCAATGATTAATTAACAATGTTTTTAAATTAATTGTAATTTTCCTTAATAGATGGGCCGATGGCGAAATCCGGTGAATTGCCAGGCTTTGCTTGGTGTTCGGGTAATATCGTGTCCCCTTGGCTTGGGGAAGACTTCGGGTTCAAATCCCGATCGGTCCATTTTTTTAAAATGAATCAAAAAATAAAAAATATAATAAAAAAGTCAAAGCTCAAAATACTTCCTTCAGAATTCATAATAGCAAAATTAAGGAAAAGTGACAATGCAAAATTAATTAATGAACTTTCAAAAATAAAAAACTTCTATTCAATAACAAATGAAAATAAAGAAATTTCATTGCTAATATCAAAAAAAGATTGGAATAAAATAAAAAACAACTTCAAAAATTATAAAACAGAGAGCTTTAAGATATTTTATTTTGATGTAAATCTGAGTTGGGACTTAACAGGATTTATTGCAAATATTGCCAAATTATTGGCCCAAAACAATATTAGTACTGGAGTTATATCAACTTACAACAAAGATTACTTCTTAATAAAAAAATCAAAATTAAACAAGGCATTAAAAATAATCAAAACCCTTAAAAACAATTTCAACATCCCAAAATAAAAAAGAGAAAACAAAAATGGAAGACTGTATTTTCTGCAAAATTGTTGAAGGAAAGATACCCTCAGCAAAGGTTTACGAAGACAAACATGTCATAAGCTTTCTTGACATCATGCCGGCAAATAAAGGGCATTGCCTGGTTGTTCCTAAAAAACATTACGAAACTCTGCTTGACATTCCTGAAGAAGATTTAGTAAATTTAATCAAAGCAGTAAAAAAAATCACAAAAGCATTATCATTATCAATAGGCAATGGAAGCTATAACATCATTATGAATAACGGCAAAATAGCTGGACAATTAGTGGCTCATGCGCATATACACATAATCCCAAGATTCAAGGGAGACAGGTTAAGAATCAAATGGTCCCATAAGAAGTACATTGACAAAGAGATGAAATCAGTGCAGGAAAAGATTAAGAAGTTTATTTGATTACCTATCTCTTTATTTCTACTAAAATTTTCAAAAACTATTAAATATATAGCCTATTTCAACTTAGAATATGGTCACAAAGATAGAGGAAAAAATAGTCGTTGAGGGTGATGAGGACAAGGAGCATTTGGGCCTAGTCCATGTTCTAACAGGCGATGGAAAAGGCAAAACCACTTCATCAATAGGCCTGGCTGTAAGAGCCTTAGGCAGCAACCTTAGAATTTATATGATACAATTCCTCAAATCATCAACATCAGGAGAAATTCATACAATAAAAAGGCATCTTCCGGGCATGGAAGTCATCCAGTTTGGTGTTGATGCTGTAAGGGAAAGGCAGCAGAAGCTTTACACCTTTACAGATAAAGGAAGCAAATTTGTATTTAATCCCGATGATGAGGAAAAAGAGGCTGCTATACTTGGTTTTCAGCACGCAAAAAAAATAATAAGTTCTGGAAACTATGACTTGGTTATTTTAGATGAAATAAATGTTATTTTGGATAAGGGCATTATTCCCATAAAAGATGTTATTGATTTAATGGAAAACCATGACCATGTTGAATTAGTTTTTACTGGCCGTGATGCTCCCCAAGAAATAGTTGAAAGAGCAGATTACGTATCTTTTATCAAAGCAATAAAACATCCATGGCAAAAAGGTATAAAAGCAAGAAAAGGGATTGAATACTAAAAATGCCAAAACTAAAACTAAGCAATAATGCAGTACAAATACTGGAAAAAAGGTATTTGATGAAAAATCCTGATGGAAAAGTAATTGAAAAGCCGGAGGATTTATTCAGAAGAGTAGCAAATAATATAGCATTAGCTGATGCTAAATATCTGCTCAAGGAAGAAGTTAACAATTTAAAAGACGAGCAAAACCAGGAATATTTTAATATTGTAAAAACAAAGGAATTTAAAAATTTATTAAGAAAAAATAAAAAAGTTAAAACCAGAGTAGAAAAAACAGAAAAAGAGTTCTACAGCCTTATGACAAATCTGGATTTTCTGCCTAATTCCCCTACATTATTCAACGCAGGCCGTTCTTTACAACAGCTTGCTGCATGTTTTGTTCTGCCTGTTGAAGACAATTTAGATTCTATCTTCAAAGCACTGCACTACGCAGCCAAAATATCAAAATCCGGCTCCGGAACAGGGTTTAACTTCTCGAGATTAAGGCCGAAAAATGATGTAATAAGCTCAGTTACCGGGTTTTCTTCAGGACCATTGTCTTTTATGAAAATTTTTGATGCTGTTACAGAGCAGATTAAGCTTGGTGGTTTAAGAAGAGGAGCGCATATGGGAATTCTAAGAGTAGACCACCCAGATATAGAAGAATTTGTCACAATTAAAGCCCGGGAAAAAGTATTGGAGAATTTTAACATTTCTGTAGCCATTACAAATAAGTTCATGGAAGCAGTGAAAAAAAATAAGGAGTATGACCTTATCAACCCCAGAACACAGGAAAAGGTCAAAGCCGAAAGCGCAGAAAAAATTTTTGAGCTTATATGTGAGACAGCTCATAAAACTGGAGACCCTGGTTTAATTTTTCTGGATGAAATAAACAAAGACAACCCAACTCCGAAACTTGGAATTTTAGAAGCTACTGACTCCTGCGGAGAACAGCCGTTACTGCCTTATGAATCAGCTAATTTAGGCTCCATTAACCTTTCTAATATGGTAAAAGCAGGTAAAATTAATTTTGGCAAATTAAAAGCTATCATTCATAAAGCAATACATTTCCTTGATAATGTCATAGATATGTGCTGCTACCCCAATCCCGAAACAAAAGAAATTGTCTATGCAAATAGAAAAATTGGTTTAGGGGTAATGGGCTTTGCTGATATGCTCATAAAATTGAAAATTGCATATAACTCGGAAAAAGCAGTAAAAACAGTGGAAAGACTCATTGCTTTCATAAGGAAAGAAGCAGATAATGCTTCTGTAAATTTAGCCAGGGAAAGACTTGCATTTCCAAACTGGGACCAAAGCATTTACAACCGGAATAGCAAGTGCTTCAAAGGGAAGCACATGCCGTTAAGAAATGCCACAAGGCTTACCTTAGCTCCCACAGGCAGCATAAGTATCATTGCAAACGCATCTTTTGGCATTGAGCCGTTATTCGCGTTGACATTTTCCAGAATCCTGGAAGACAGTACTGAGCTTTTGACTGTAAATAAAAATTTCAAAGAAGCCCTGGAAAAAAGAAAGCTTTACAATAAGGATTTTATGAAATACATAGCAAAGAAAGGGACTGTACAGGACATGCAGTCGATACCCAAAGAAATTAGGAATATATTTGTTGTTTCTTATGACATAAGCCCCGAATATCATATAAAAATACAGACAGCATTCCAGAAACATGTAGACAATGCCGTATCAAAAACAGTGACATTGCCTGAAATAGCAACTGTAGAAGATGTGAAAAATGCATATATACTCGCATACAATCTTAGGTGCAAAGGAATTTCCATTTACCGTTTCGGCTCCAGAAACGACCAGGTATTGTTTTTGAGAGCAGTAAAAGAAGAGCAGATTAACTTAACTAATTGGCTGAAGCATTTGAGATAAAGACAATAAAATGCAGACCGCAACACCACCATATACCGGAAGCATACGGAATCTGAAAAAAGAATATCTTCTTAAAAAAGACAGGATAGCCAAGAGATTAAAGGAATTTGACCTTTTTTACAATAAACCCTGCTCCTGGTTCTATAAAGATGATGTAATGAGACTTAAAAAAGTAAACAAAAGTGACGATGAAAGGTTATTTGAGGAGCTTTGTTTCTGCATTTTAACTGCTAATACATCTGCTGAGATGGGAATGAAAGCCATAGACGCTATAAGGGATTTATTGATTAATGGCGGCAAAGAAAAAATGACAAAAAAACTTGAAGGTATTTACCGCTTTAATACAATAAGGCCTTCTTACATTGTACACACCAGAAAGTATTTAAAAAATGAATTAGACTTTAAATTAAAGGAAAATATAGTATCTTTAAAGCACGACATGGAATCTTTGAGGGATTTCTTTGCCTTTAACAAAGGAATAAAAGGCCTTGGCTACAAGGAAGCATCCCATTTTTTAAGAAACATTGGATTTAAAGGCTATGCAATTCTTGATAAACATATATTAAATTCTTTGCTTGAATTCCATGTTATTGACGAAATTAAAATGCCCATAAAAAGAAACACTTACCGCGAGATAGAGCAGAAAATGCAGCTTTTCAGCAACGAAATAGAAATTCCAATGGACGAACTCGATTTACTCCTTTGGAGCAGAAGGAATGGTAAGATTTTGAAATAATAGGAAATAAACTGAAGATATAATTTTACTCGACCAATTTACCCAATTGCATTATTAAATGCTCAATATTTTTATCTCTATCTTCCATTTGCACACCATCGTCACTTACAGAAATATCCAATTCATAACCTCTTACTTGAGTTAAACCACTTAGTAATTTCTCTCTATCATCTTCTGAAAAATTTTTTCGCCTTAAAGCTGCTTCTACAGCAACCGTACATAAAATGCGTCTCATATAAAAATTATCTGGAGCATAGATTATAGTATGAAGTATCCTGTCAGGTTCTACTGGATTTGGGAAATTTGAAATAGCATACTGTAAAAATTCTGAAAATTCTCCATCAGATAATTTCTCAGAATCAGCAATTACCTGTCTAGCACTCTCAGTTAATTTGTAATCATGTAAATCTTTGTAGTCGTCACCATATATGTACTTATCAGATCTTGCACGAACGTTTGAGTGTAATTCTTCATGTCTTTCATCAAATGCTATTCCGGGCAATTCATCAACCGCTCTAGTTAATAAGGCATCCATATCTTTTGGAAATATAATACGATTTAAGTATTTTATTATAAATTAAAACCACCATATTTTTAAACTTCTGAAGCTAACTATAGCTATATGCACGAAGCAATCCTATACAAAAAATTAGATAACAATAAAGTCCACTGCACTGCATGCAAGCAAAATTGCATTATCCAGCAAAACAATACAGGCATCTGCAGTGTAAGGCAGAACAAAGACGGCAAATTATACTTGTTAGTCTATGGAAAAGCAGTTTCTGCCGGTGTTGATCCAATCGAAAAAAAGCCATTATATCACTTTATGCCAAATACTGAAATATTCTCATTAGGTACTGTTGGATGCAATTTTGCCTGTGACTTCTGCCAGAACTGGGATATTTCACAAATAACAAAAGACCTAAAAAATAAACTGTTAAAAGAAAAGAAAATATCAAAAATAGATGCTGAAATAAGCAAATTCGGTTACGAACTTCCACCTGAAAAAATTGTAGAAACATGCATTGAAAAAAACATCCCAAGCATTGCATATACATACAACGAACCCAGTATCTTTTTTGAATATGCATATGATACTGCAAAACTAGCCAATAAAAAAGGAATAAAAAATGTTTTTGTCACAAATGGTTATGAAACAGAAGAAGCATTAAAGCTTATCAAGCCATACCTGGATGCAATGAACATTGACTTAAAGTCATTTAACGACGAATTCTACAAAAAAATCTGTAAAGCAAAGCTGCAGCCAGTACTAGACACAATAAAATTTGCCCATAAATTAGGAATCTGGATTGAAATAACAACATTAATTATCCCGGGAAAGAACGATTCAGATGAAGAACTGAAAAAAATAGCTGATTTTATTTCAAGTGTAGATAAAAACATTCCCTGGCACATAATAGCCTTCCATCCAGATTATAAGATGACAAACATTCCTTCTACAAGTTTACATACTTTAGAAAAAGCTTACAACATTGGAAAAAAAGCTGGTTTAAAATACATTTATACTGGCAATATTTTAGATGATGAACATTCAAGCACTTATTGTCCAAAATGCAATGCACTCTTAATAAGGAGAAGTGGATACTCTATAGACATTGAAAATTTTGAGAATGGAAAATGCAACAAATGCAGTGAAAAAATAGCAGGTGTATGGAAATGAGAACAAGGCATGCTGCTGTAGCAGGAGCATTTTACCCAGCAGGCAAAGAAGAAATTGAAAATATGATTAATAAATTCTTAAAAAATGTCCCTGGCATCAATATAAAAGAACCTAAAGCATTGATAGTTCCTCATGCAGGTTACATCTATTCTGGGCAAGTAGCAGCTTATGCATATTCTTTGCTAAAAAAATACAAAAAACAAAGAATAATACTTTTAGGGCCTTCCCATAATGTTTATTCTAATGATGTAGCTACTGATACAAATGAATATTGGGAAACCCCATTAGGAAAAGTTAAACTCATGCAAAACAATTTTCCAAAGCTGGAACAAGCCCACTTTAACGAGCATTGCTTAGAAGTCCAGATACCTTTCCTGCAAACAATATTGAAAGACTTTGAAATTCTGCCTTTAGTGGCAGGAGACATAGACCCTGAAAAAGCAAGTGAAAAAATAATCCCTTTGCTGGACAATAACACAATCTTAATAATCAGCTCTGATTTAAGCCACTTTAATGATTATGATACAGCCACTAGCTTAGATAAAAACACCATCAAAACAATTCAAAATTTAGATTACAAAAAAGCTGAACAAGAAGCAGATGCATGTGGTAAAATTCCAATAATGATTTTAATAGACATTGCTAAAAAATTAAAGTGGAAATGTAAACTGCTTAATTACAAAAACTCAGGAGACATTACCGGAGATAAAAGCAGAGTAGTAGGCTATGCAAGCTTTGCTTTTTATTAAAAAGCAAAGCCAAGCTTGCCAATATAGGGGTGGCGGGCGGGAAATATAAAGCAATGACTACAATTAAAATGCTGTGTATCATAAAAACAGGATATTTAAAAAATGATAATAAGATGCAGCATTTTGACTTCAGTCTGCTCAGGCAAGCTTGGCTAAAAAAATAAAAAATGACAACAAAAAAAGAACAGGAATTTTTATTGAAATTAGCAAGAAACACTATTCTTGATTACCCTAATACAAAATCTCCTGATTCCAGCGAAATTTCTGACACATTAAAACAAAAAAGAGGAGTTTTCGTTACTTTAGAAATAAATAAACAATTAAGAGGATGCATAGGCACCATCCAGCCAATAATGCCTCTTTATGAAGCTGTAATACAAAATGCAATAAGTGCAGCTTACTCTGACCCAAGATTTCCACCTTTAACAAAACAAGAAGCAAACAAATTGACAATAGAAATATCTGTTTTAACAGTGCCTGTAAAGTTAAACTACACAGATACAGCAGATTTATTGAAAAAACTCAATCATGAATTAGGCCTAATAATCAAAAAAGGCTATTCAACTGCAACATTCCTGCCTCAGGTATGGGAACAATTGCCTGACAAAGAGCAATTTCTGGCAAATTTATGCATGAAAGCAAATCTAAATCCAGAAGCATGGAAAGACAAAGATATGGAGATACAAACCTACAAGGTTGAGAAATTTACCGAATAAATCACCTTCTGGAAAGAAAACATTTTATATCACCAAATTCTTCTGCTATTATGCATCGCGTCCAGAAATTATTAAGCAATTATGGCTATTGTTCCAGAAGAAAAGCTGAAGAATTAATTAAGGAAGGAAAGGTAAAGGTAAATAACAAAACTATAACTATTGGGGATAAAGCTTCTGAAGATGACAAGATTTATGTTGATAACAAATTGATAAACAAAGAGAAAAAAATTTATTTGATTTTCAACAAGCCGCTTCATTGCGTAACAGCTTTGAATGATATACAGCATAGAACTATAATGTATTATATCAAGGTCAAAGAAAGGGTTTTTCCAATAGGCAGGTTGGATTACAACACTTCTGGTTTATTATTGCTTACAAATGATGGAGATTTCGCAAATAGTATAATGCACCCAAGGTATGAGATAAAGAAAACCTATAGGGTTAAGGTAGACAGGTCAATTACTGAACATCCATTAAAAAAAATAGAGAAAGGTATTTTGCTGGAAGATGGAAAAACATCCCCTGCAAAAGTCAATAAGATTGAAGAAAATATAATAGAAATAACAATCCACGAAGGAAAAAATAAGATTATAAAAAGAATGATGGAAGAACTGGGTTATGGGGTAGTGTCTCTGGAAAGGATAAAGATAGGGAATTTAGAATTAGGAGACTTAAAGCTTATCTAGAGGATACAACCTACGATGACAAGATTAAGAACATCTCCGACGATCCCGCTGAGCTCTGGAATGAAATGCGCTTATTTTGCATTGAAAAAAAA
>SDBV01002616.1_pt1 | contig 26849 bp, 40 predicted proteins | sample 2277081 | NCBI WGS metagenome assembly SDBV01 (sample SAMN10402039, study PRJNA504765) | marine sediment metagenome | isolation source: marine sediment core GS10_PC15, 223 cmbsf | place: Arctic Ocean: Southern Knipovich Ridge | collected 2010 | reverse complement strand
AAAGTCTGCTAAAGAGTTGTTCGTGTTGTTCGCCACCCTTGGAGAAGAATCGACACGACCAACGGCAGAAGATCAGATTGGGGAAGTGCTGGGTAAGATTGCCGATGCGATTGTGGAAGAAAGAGAGACCCGCCCAAAATCGGGATCGGCCTTGTGGAAAAACGATTGGGTGGATGGTAATGAGGAGATCCAGGAAGATGAACATGAGAGTTGAAAGAACAAACTGAAGAGGATATTAAGCTATTAGAGGCTTACAGGGAGAAAGCATCAAACAGTTTTCTCACCTTTCTTAAAGGGCTAACCATACCCTCGGCTACGGGTCCGCAAGTGTTTGATGATTGCCTGTATCCCTTTCAATTGGAATTCTTCCAAGATGTAGCACCTGCCCTAGAGGCCGTCAGATTGGGTCACATGCCACCCAAACGCCGATTCTGGGTGGAGCGTACTAAGAAGGCAAGCAAGGACGGGGACATAGCCGTATGTCTCTTGTGGTTGGTTGCCTTTGCTGTTAGACCTACTCGATTCCAAGCGGGTGCCGCCGACCGAGAACAGGCTGCCATTATCAGGGATAGGATAACGGATATTCTGCATTGGAATCCGTGGCTAAATGAATTGGTAACGGTTCATACTTGGAACGTCAAATCTGAGAATGATTTAGCTACTTTGAGGATACTGGCTGCTGATATTGCGGGCAGCCACGGAGCTACACCAGACCTATTGGTGCTTGATGAATTGTCCCATGTTACTAAGTGGGAATTCATTGAGAATCTTATGGATAATGCTACAGGCGTTCCCCAAGGCGTAGTGATTGTGGCAACGAATGCGGGATTCAAGGGGACGAAAGCAGATGTGTTAAGGCGGAATGCAATCGAATCGGAAGATTGGTTTACATACTTTTGGCAAAGACCTAGCCCGTGGTTGAATAAGAAAGACTTGGCTGATGCAAAGAGGCGTAATCCAGCGACTAGATACAACCGTCTGTACTGGGGTAAGTGGGCAAGTGGCAAGGGTGATGCTTTGGATGAGGAGGATATTGACCGATGTTTTTCTTATGGGATTAGATCATTGGTCCGACCGGAAGAGGGATGGCAATACATAGCCGGTTTGGATCTTGGAATCAAAAACGATCACAGTGGGTTGGTTATCTTGGGAGTAAATGAAAGGGAAGGGATCATACGGACGGCGTGGTATAGAGATTGGGCTCCCAATCCCAAGACGGGAGAGGTTGATTTGGTGGACGTACAGGACACCTGTGAGGCAATGAGTAAAGCTTTCGGTATTTGGTGGTTTGGTTACGATCCTCACCAAGCAACGTTGATGGCACAACAGTTACGGCGTAAACGAATACCGATGCAAGAGGTGGTTTTCAGTGGTAAGAACCTAGATGATATGGCTCAATCGTTTTTGCAAGTTGTGGAAAATGGAGTGTTACAATGTTATGATGATGGGGAAGGGGCGTTAAGAAGAGATTTTGGGAAGTTCAATATAGTAGAAAGAGCTAACGGATTCAAGTTGGAATCGGTAAGTGATGAATACGGTCATGCGGATGTGGGGACGGCATTGGTGATTTGCTTACCGAAAGCAGTATCTATGTTGGAAGGAAGGATTGGAGGACTGCAACCCGGCGACGTGTTGGTAGAAGAAAATGACAGTCCATTGACTGAGAAAGAGGTTGACGATATGCCGGAGGAGTTACGGGATATTTATAATTCAGTAGAGGCACCAATAGGTATGGGTGTTGATGATTGGCAAACTTTTCAATAGGAGGTAAGATAAATGCCACTGCCACAATTTTTCCGAATCATAGTTGTGAATAATTCAGGACAAACAGTTACGTTCAATAACAATGGACGTTACAATCTCAAGGTAACGTTCTGGCACATTGATCCTGATACGGGGAAAACGGTTTATACACAGGATGCTGATGATGATTTGGCATTCATCGGTGGCGATTCGACTATTGATGGAGCAGAAGAAAAGTCAAGCGAGATTGACAATATTGCTGGGGATACGGAATTCCTTGGTGCCCATGTACAGTTGGAAGTAACGCACGATGAGGGCACCTTAGCGGATGGTAATTTCGATATTTTCCTAGATGGTGGTGATGCTTCTGGAGCATTGGCATCAGATGCTAGTGGTTATGCAAGTGCTGAAGCGAACTTCCTTCAGCATATAGGCTCGCTCGTTTGGGAATCAAATGGTCTTGACGATGAAGTAATGCGGTCTGAAGTAATTGAGATATAGATGGGTATTATTATACTACCAAATCCGAAACCTACTTTGGGTCGCCATGCTCGTAATGCTAGGCAGGCTAAGAATCCGTCTGCATGGCAAGGTCTCCTTGGTGCTTGGGAACTAACACTTGGTAATACCGGTAAGATTCTGCGAGACATTAGCGGTCGCCATAAGAACGCGATCCAAAACGGGACAGGCAATCACTGGGCGATTGGCGAGGACGGGCCTGTCGTCTCGTTTGACGGGACGGCAAATCAGTACTTTCTGCACCCACAGCCAATGGCAAACGTCGCTGCGCTCTCCGTTGTATGTGTTTTGAATGCCACGAGTGCAACAAGCTACTGGGGAAAATGGAATGGACTTGCGGCCCCAGGCACGGACATGCAGATGTTTATGCGAAATGCTGGGGATGTTTTTATTCGCGATGCAGCGGATTCGTCCTTTGCAAGTGCCTCGGCACCTAACTGGTCGTATGGAGTTTGGCAGACCATCATCTTCGTAGCGGACGGGACAAACATCACCGTTTACAACGACGGTGTTGCGGGGACGCCTGTTGCGTTTTCTGGCCCTTATATTCCGTCGTCCACAGACTCGTGGGGCATCGGCCGAGGCCAAACTAACGCGATGAACGGCTCGATGTCGCTGCTGGAATACTACGACAAAGCATTGACGCAAAGTGAAATCAACAAGATCACAGAACGCTCCAACCGGCTCACAACCCTGGCGACACGCTTTATTTCTATAGCGGGTGCTGTTGATGTATCATCATTATCTTCAATTAGCACATCTTCTCAGTCAAGCATTAGCACATCCTCTGAATCCTCAATTAGTACGTCAAGTGAATCATCGTCATCTTCAATCAGTACGTCAAGTCAGTCATCAATATCAACATCTTCTGAATCATCCTCATCGAGTATTAGTACATCTTCTCAATCCAGTATAAGCACATCTTCTGAATCATCTAGTAGCTCGATTTCTACGTCGAGTCAATCTAGTATTTCAACATCTTCCGAATCCAGTATAAGCACATCTTCTGAATCATCATCGAGCAGTATTAGCACATCATCCGAGTCTTCATCAAGTAGTATTAGTACATCGAGCCAATCATCAATATCAACATCTTCCGAGAGTTCATCGTCAAGTATTTCTACTTCTTCAGTTTCGAGTGTCAGTACAAGCTCGGAATCATCCTCGTCAAGTATCTCAACCTCCTCCGAATCATCCATAAGCACATCTTCGGCTTCGTCAATAAGTACAAGTTCTAGTTCTATCAGCACATCCTCATCTAGTGTTTCCACATCCTCATCGTCAATTAGTACGTCATCAATTAGCACATCCTCATCGTCGATAAGCACATCATCTATCAGTACGTCTAGTTCATCAATTAGCACATCATCCAGTACATTCCTTGATAGTAGTGCATCATCCCTGTCTAGTATATCAACGTCGTCTGCATCTTCGATTAGTACGTCAAGTCAATCATCCATTAGCACATCTTCAGAATCATCATTGTCAAGTATTAGTACCAGTTCAGAATCATCCTCTTCAAGTATTTCTACATCATCGGAGTCATCGTCATCGAGTATTTCCACGTCATCACAATCTTCTATCAGCACCTCTTCTGAATCTTCATCGTCAAGTATCAGCACGAGTAGTGTTTCATCTGTAAGCACCTCCTCAGAATCCTCATCCAGCAGTATCAGCACCTCATCCGCATCCTCAATTAGTACCTCTTCAGAATCGTCCTCTTCAAGTGTAAGTACATCTTCTGAATCCTCATCAAGTAGTATCAGTACATCGTCTGAGTCATCCGTAAGTACCTCTTCAGAATCTTCGATCAGTACCTCTTCAGAATCGTCATTGTCTAGTATTAGTACGAGTAGTCAATCGGGAGGCTCATCATCTAATGCATCGTCAAGTTCATCTAGCAGTATCAGTACATCCTCAGAGTCATCGTTATCAAGCTCATCTAGCACGGGATTATTAAAGTACCCTGTTAGTAAAGTAACTACGAAGGTAGGACCAACAAGTAAAACCATCACGATTGTAGGTCCATCAAGTTCTGGCGTGTCCATGGTAGGACCGGCGAGCAAGACGGCAACAGTCCCATTGAGCAGACTTTTTGATGAAGAGGATTCGTCTGTTAGTAGTCAGTCTAGCATATCAACGTCGTCCAGCAGTTTGAGTAGTATAAGTACATCTTCCGAAAGTTCGTCTAGCTCGGTTAGTAGTATCAGCACCTCTTCTGAAAGTTCATCGTCAAGTATTAGTACATCAAGTGTTTCGTCAATTTCGACTAGTTCTGAATCTTCTTCGTCTAGTATAAGTACAAGTTCGGTGTCATCTATATCTACGTCAAGTCAATCGTCAATAAGTACATCTTCTCAATCTAGTATTAGTACGTCATCCATTTCTTCGATTAGTACCTCTTCACAATCCAGTATTTCAACGTCATCCAGTTCGATTAGCACATCGTCATCTTCGATCAGCACATCGTCTGAAAGTTCTAGTTCAATCAGCACGTCAAGTATTAGCTCAATATCAACATCGTCTGAGTCTTCTTCATCTTCAATAAGTACATCTTCACAATCAAGTATCAGTACATCATCAGAATCATCCAGTAGCTCGATCAGTACCTCTTCAGAATCATCATCATCCAGCATTAGTACGAGTAGCCAATCTTCAATAAGCACATCTTCACAATCAAGTATCAGCACGTCGAGTGTGTCTAGTATCAGCACCTCCTCGGAATCATCATCATCCTCAATCAGTACGTCTTCAGAGTCATCTTCTAGTAGCATATCAACGTCAAGTCAATCGAGTATTAGTACCTCTTCAGAATTATCGTCATCTTCAATAAGCACAAGCTCAGAATCATCCAGTAGTTCGATCAGCACATCTTCAGAATCCTCTTCATCCAGTATTTCTACTAGCAGTCAGTCAAGTACATCGACCAGTTCGGTCAGTTCTACAAGCAGTCAATCGAGCCCGTCAAGTATAAGCACGTCAAGTAGTTCTGTAAGTAGCATAAGCACATCCTCGGTTTCTACATCTTCATCATCTATCAGCACATCTTCTAGTTCGATTAGTACGTCGTCATCATCAATTAGCACAAGTTCTGATTCCAGTCCATCCTCTGCTAGTTCTAGTTCTGTAAGCACATCCTCGGTTAGTTCATCGTCATCCGACATAAGCACATCTTCAGTTAGTACGTCAAGCAGTTCCGTCAGTTCTGTAAGTAGCATAAGCACATCCTCGGTTTCTACGTCGTCATCCTCGGTCAGCACATCTTCAATAAGTACGTCGTCTAGTTCATCCAGTGTTTCTACGTCTTCATCCTCGATTAGTACATCAAGTGTCAGTTCAATTTCTACATCTTCAATTAGTACGTCATCGTCATCTATTAGCACATCATCCGTTTCCAGTAGCAGCAGTTCTCAATCCAGTAGTTCGTCAATTAGTACATCCTCGATAAGCACGTCATCATCCTCAATCAGTACATCATCATCCTCAATCAGTACATCTTCGATTAGCACATCATCCAGTTCAATTAGCACATCATCCACCCTTGATCCTGACGTAGACTTTACATACTTCAGTACAAATCAAGCAATAAACGAGTATGTATTCGAGCAAGCTTATTACAATATGCCTGCCGATGAATTGGTTGATTTGTTGCATGAGTTAGGGCTCAATTCTGGCACGGAAACTCTGGTACAATGGCAGACGGTTGTAGACAATGAGGTTGATAGACAGTCCGATAATATTGTATTGAGCGGGCTAAGGCCAGATGGTTTATTGCATATTTTGCTGACTGCTTTTTCCAATAATGGTTTTTCCTTATTGAATGAATCTGGTAATGGAGCCATTGATAGAATCAAGAGTTCTTTAAGAAGCAGCTTTGATTTGGTTCCAGCAAAATTCTTAACTGCGAACACCGTGGCAAATATACGATCCAACGAAAACTTTAGGTCTGGGGATACAACTGACACTCCTAAATATTGGTTGTCGTGGCTGACGACAACAGAAGGACTTCCAGATGCGAACAATGTTATAGAGACCCCATCGGCTACTTTGGTGCCTATGGTCTTTGTTACCAGGTACTCTGTTACTGGGGCCATCCCTGCCGCAAACACCCCCGATCAACTCTTATCCTTTTTAGCGAGTCACCCAGAAGGATTGGCAGTTGTTTTAGGGGCGTGGGATCGTGTGCCATACAGCTATCAGAAGTTGGTATTTACTGATCGGTCAGGAAATTTTACACTCACGTTGAATGGGCAGACAACGGGACCGATAGATACATCTTTACTTTTTGCAGACGAGGTTACTGATGGAGTGAACAACGATCTTCGTACAAAGGTGCGTGAAGAGTTGGCAGCATTGAATGTTTCTTTTCCTGATGATGTTCCCCCATGCTCTGTGTTTTATAATGGAGACAGTAATAATCCTGCATTGGAGGTTTACTTTTTTGGTACCCTTGATAATGTATACCCAACGGGAACATTCTATTCCGCAGAGACTAGCGTAGAAAATACTATGACGTCTTCAATAGATGGTGGTAGTATTACAATTACACAAGTAATAGATAACGATCAGTTTCATTTCCTGGATTTCTTAGGTGATGGTGGAGTACCCCTGGTTGATTCCACGGGTAAATCTATTAAGTCCATGAAGTATAATAATCATATCAACTTCATAACGACATTCTTAAGGGCTTGGCTTGGCGAGTATGACGATCTTGATGGAAAATTGGATCATTTTATTCTGGACTTTGAGCGTAATCTAACGACTTTCCATGTTTCTAGGGGTTACTATTATGGCGGTGCTGATGATGCTGCCAATGTGGAGGCGGCAGCAGACAAGTTACGTAATGAGAACGTATTCAAGACGGGTTTTTGGAAAGATAAGTTACCGGATGATTTGCATGATTCCTTTGTTGATATAAGGACTTGGTGGAATGATGCGAGCACTGGTGGAGAACCAGTGACTAGATCACAATTTGATGGTATTTGTCAATTGCAAAGGGAAGCCTTTGCAGATGATATTTATCGGATTGTTTTAGAGACTTTTCCAAATGTGAAGAATAGTAACTTCTCTGCATCTCCCCAGACTTCGCAATTTCCGGTAGGTGATTTGTCAGGCGGAAATGTCCATTCGATGGGTGGGTTCTCAGGTACGCATAGTTCTCCAGTCAATTATTCTGGCCGTCCGTGGGTCAATGATATCGGTGACGCGGCGTTGCTTGAACCACCAACCAAAGTGGCGAATCGCAGTTGGATTCCAGCACACAATATCAGGTGGAAGTATGTCCAACGAAATTCATCTGGTGTGGTAACAGTGGATTTCTTTACTGAAGCGGAACGTGTGGCCAATCCAATACAAGGAGCGGATCAAACGACGGGGGGTATGACTATTGGAGATCCAGTTAGAATACATGGACTAACGACGACCGATCGTGAAAGTATAAAGAAATTCCTCGCTGGCAATACAACGGATCAGTTTTTTGGGTATCCCATAATTGAGATTGGCACTCATACTGTAGATTATGGTGATGGTGCTGAGTTGCGTGATTATATTAGATACCAAGATACTAAAACAGAGGCGGTTGGTGTTGTTACCGGTATTAGTTCGCCCAATAGGTTTGGTAACGGAACTGTTTTGCATACCATGCAATTTTGGAATGGTTTTATTTCAGACTTATTAAAGATAAGGACTTCGGCTAATGCCTATGACGTACCGATTCAGACTTGGTGGAATATTGGGGGTGCCCCTGATTGGTCTTCGGAGGCTCGTCAGTTTGGAAGATTTCAGACGCAATGGAAAATAGAAGCTATCTTCCATGCTGTGCTGTGCGGAGAACTTGACAATCAAATACTATACGACGAACGTGATCCGCTCACTTATTTTAGTGACCTTGACGAGGCTTATCAGTTCACATTTTCAAAGGATTCAGACGATTGGGCTCAATTTGATAATGCTCGACAAGAGATGAATTCTTTATTCGGGTTTGTCTCTAACGAGATTCGGCCATTGTCGATTAACTTTGAGCCTTTGAGTATGCAAGGTCAGGAATACGTAATTAGCGGGGTTAGCTTGCCAGATAGCAGCAAGTTGTTTAGAATTACGTTGAAAGACGTTGGGGGGTCTGTTGGATTGTTGCCATTGGTGAGTAATGATTTTAGAGACTTCCGTACGGTTAGTGGTTTGATTGTTAGGGTGCCAGGTCAGATTGTGGCTTCGAGTTTCAATGACAATGGATGGTGGGTGAAGATTTCGTCTTGATGATTTGGAAGAATTGGCTTGGCATGGTACAATGGTATCGGAGGGATTGAATAATGACACTCATTTATGCATATCAGGATCGCGGACTTACAAGAGACATTGTAATAAGGGATGCAGATGAGGCTGCAATTACGCCGGGCTCGAATGATAACTTGCGTGCCATCATCGGTAGGCTTGGTGATGTTGCAAAATTGACGGTGACTGGTGGTACCGTTACGCCGAATGGTAGTCGTTTTGATAAGAATTTTCCAACGGATGGAACGAATAGGCTACGGTTGGATGCCTCCGATTTGGCGGCGATTGAGCCGGGAACGTATACTTTGTCTATCGACTTTTTTGATAATGCTGATGCTGCTGAGTGGAAAACCGTTGAAAGGCAAATTTTCTCATTAGAGGAAACTACGTAATGATTAGTCCAATAGAAGCTTTGATCGATACTCATTGTGTTTGCAGTACTTGTAAAAAAAGTTGGAAGGATTGTAAGTGTTTACGCGTGCGTAAATGTCAGTTTCGGGATTGTAATGAAAATGCCATTTACGAAGCGGTTGTTCCAGATTTAGAGTTAGTTACTTGTGATATTGTCTGTTGTGAGAAACACTCAAAAGAACCGGATATTGACCCGGCTAGTTTGTGTTTGTTGTAACTCTTTCTAAGGAGACCTTGTGATGGTTGGTACCTTTCTAGTTAATGTTGATTTGGGGACTCATGTGAGGGATGCTATTACTGGTTTTGAGGGTACCGTTATTAGTGTTTGTAAAAATCTGCATGGTGCAATGAGGGTTTGTGTTGCTTTACATAATTTGGAAAAGGGCAAAATTGTTGAGGAGTGGTTTAACGTGGGCAGATTGTCCATTGTGGAAAACGCTACTGCGTAAAGAATCACTTAGGCGGGTGGGTGGGGTTGTTTCCAAGCTTTCAGCCCCACTCACAAATTGCGGGATAGCTCAGTTGGTAGAGCAGGAGATCAGATGAATCTCCGTGTCGGTGGTTCGAGTCCATCTCCCGCAGCTTGTGGCAGAGGTGTACTGTAAAGTACACAATATCGTTGGTCAAGACCTACGGGTTCAGACGACCCGCCCTGGCACGAGTCAGTACGCGGTGATAAAATTGACCTGCCACTTTTTGAGACTCTTGATAAAGGAGACTTGACAATGTTTATAGATTGGACAAAAGATGGACCTGATGGGGAATACGTAAGAGCAGCTAAAGTCTTTGATGCGAATGGAAAACAGTATCATCGGGTCTTGTGGTGCAATACGAATACTGGGGAAATGGAGTATTACGAGACGGATAACAAGGGCGTGAGGTATGAGGATGCTATAAGAAATCCCATAAAAATATGTGAGGTTGTTCCAGCCCCGATACGAATCGAGTGGGCAGAAGAGACTCCAGTAAGGGAATCCTAAACAATGGGAAAAATAGCGGACATATCCGAAGTCTTACTCGAATTGGGCCTATCCTCTTCAGCAACGGATGAGGAAAGAGCCATCGCCAATTCTGCCATCACAAGGGCAGAGGCAGCAATACGTAGACACATCTTTTATGATCCTGTTGAACGAACCAGAACCGAATATTATCCACAATCCGAAAACATGATTCGGAGCAGGGGGGTTGTTTGGGAGACGGAAGGGGACCAAGCATTTCTAAGACAGGTAGCTAATGCCTCCGCAGGTGAGTTACAAATTCAGAATATTCCTATCCGATCCATCACCCAATTATTCGTTGATTTTGATGGTAGGGCTGGTACCAGAGCTACTTCGTTTGCAGCGTCTACATTGAAGGTAGAGGGTACTGATTACTGGCCTAATAATGATGGTTTTGACAGTAGTGATGCAAATATCTGTAGGGATGGCATCATTCGGTCTGGTGGGTTGTGGCCGACAACTCCGGGTACCGTCAAGATCGTCTACGTAGCGGGCTATACGGCCGCTGAGTTGCATGGTCAAGACAACATCGTGGATGCTATGCCCATCTTGGATGCGGTCATAGACGAGGCTGTGAGGCGTACTAAGAAGGCTTTCCTGAATATGAAGAAAACGGGAGCTGGTTGGACGGCCGGACCATTTACGTCGGAGACGTTGGGCGACTACCGTTATCAAATCGACTCAACACTTTCGGCCAGATTATTTGGTAGTTCGTTTGACATAACGAGTGAAAGCAAGGAGAAAATTTCTTCGTTCGTTAATTTTGGTTGGGCACTTAGTTCGTAAGTGATATTATCCAGTGGAACCAATTGAAAAAGTAGCGATGCGATTCCAAATCGTATTTACCTATAGCTGTAACAGGGCTTGCCAGTATTGCGATAGGTACGTGGATTCCTTGCCGTGGCCTGATACGGACATTACGAAAGAGGATTTACGGCTAGGTTTAGAGGTAGTAAAGAAATCAAGAGTTCAAATCAAACAATGCCGGATAACTGGAGGCGAGCCTAAGGTACACCCCTCCTTTGAGGAATTGGCAAAGTACGTTTTGGAAACATGGGGAGAAGGTGGTAGAATCAGGACGTCGGTAAGTACGAACATGGTTCTAAAGAATCCAAGGGGGTTGGGAGTGAGGTGGCAGAAATATCCGATGGCAGAGAAGGATCATACCCCGGTTATGATTTCTCCCTACGATTTGGGGATGCACGCCGTAAGAGGGTATACTACGTGGTGTCGTGTTCAGTGTACTTGTGGTAGGTTGTTTGATAAGTTTGGCTTTGCGTCGTGTCCTTATGCTGGTCCGATTGGTAGGGTGTTGGGAATCGACCCCTACCAACCCATGCCCGTGTTATATGGCAGGCCAGATATTTGTAGGCATTGTGTCCATTCGTTGGACAGACGGGATAAGATTAGGATATGGGAGGCTGCCAGGGCGGGTAGGATCGAGTTTCCAACTAAGACATTTCGAGAAGGGCTGGAAAGGTTCAAAGCGGAGCCTACAGAGTTTAAGACTTTTCAGGAGCGAGTTTGATGTGTGAGAATGATAGAAGACAGGCTAGATTTTTAGTGACCCCCGAGTTTGTAGCTTTATTGGGAGTAGGGAAATATGAAGTGGTGGAAAATCCTTTACCAGCCGATGCAAAAGTGGTAGCGGCCTTTTATGATGGTCAACATTCGTGTTTTTCGGTTACATTGGAATCAGAAGAATTTGACCCTTTGGAAAAAGGGATGTTGGTCCCGATTGTCCGGTCGCCACAAATACGAAAGATAGAAGACGATGTCCCTGTATAGGAGCGTTTGTAACTTTCTTTTAAGGAGACCTAAATAATGATTGATTTTGAGCGAGCACAAGTTATTGTGGATTATCTGAATGAGTTGTTGGAATTGGATAGACCAGCAATAGCAGCTTTGATCGCAAACCGTGTACCTTGTAACGAAGCTCTTTCAAATCATCCGACCTGTCAGGCAGGACGACAGCACGGGGGCTATAATGTGGGGCTGCTTGGATTATTGAATGGATTGTGTGGTGTTGATGACAAATCGTGGGGTGCTATTGCGGCAGTGTATGACAATCCTGAGGGGTCGTCGAATACAAATGAATGGTACGATCTTGTACTATTTAAGGTTTTAGAGCCTGTTTTCGCGGAAGATCAATCCGATGAGTCTTCTTGATAACTTCCCACACACCTGTATAGCCAAACGACGAATTCGTACCAAGGGTTCGTTAGGTGGTAGCAAGGAAACATCCACTACCACATTTACAGGTAGGGCATGTTGGCAACAGCCGGCGGGAGAAGCGTTGATACGTGAGTTTCAGAAGCGTGGAATCACAGTAACGAATAAGGTTTACTTTACGGCTGATCCTGGACTAGATGAAAGGGATATTCTTATCATCGGGTCAGACACTTTTGAGGTTCGTTCTTTCGCGAGTCCAGATGCGTCGGCTGGACTCGGGATTGTTTATCGTATATTATGCGAGAAGACTACGACAGGCAGTACATCCTAACTGAGGAGACCTATTAAATGACAGATGAACAGATGGCAGCAGCATTTAACGAATGGATGAGAGTTTATGTGGAGGAACCGGAAAAGTTTGAACGTGATTGGCAAGCGGTGCGAGAATTTTTATCTGATACCAATGACGGTGTAGAACCAAGTTATGGTCAGGAATGTGTAAAGACGTTGCAACGATACCACGACTTATTGTTTGGTCGGGGAGGAACAACTCCTGCCAAGTTATCTAAACCACCGGTTAAATAGTAGAAAGGTGATTACAATGGTTTGGGGGAATCCAACATTACCAAAGCCGAAGAGGAAACTGAAAGATATCGAAGATGAAAGAAAGCCTTATTTGGAGATGAGCAAAGCTATAGTAGAGTCGATGGATTTTTCAGATTTGCGTGATACTTATGTCGCATGCGGTAGACTGTTTCCTGAAGAGGAATGGATTTTCATTGAACATGACCAGATTGGAAAATTGTCCGCTTTGTTAGTTAGGGTTTGTTTGTTTTTTGGAAGTATACCCGAAGATGTAAAAACATTGGTAAAAAAACAGGAGAGATATAGGGGATTTGAGGATATAGATACAATGCTTTCACATTTGGGTGATGCTGCTAGTTGGTTTCGGAAGAGATATGACAGGGCAACGGGAACAAGGACATACAGTAATGAAGAGAAAGAATCAATAATGCCATATTTGGCAAGAGAAAAGGGAAGGAAGGAAACGGGTTGATGAGGTGTGATTCATTCAAAGGCTGGTTGTATACAGCTATCAACACTTTAGCAGAGGAGAAATCTACAATGGGTTATCTTACGAAATCGAGATGGCAGTCTAAGACAGTTTGGCTTGGGATTGCAACGAGTGTTCTTAGTATCTTGGGGATATTTGCTGGACAGGAATGGATTAGTGAATATCCACAGATTGCCTCTGGCATCGGTCTAACGATTGGTATTCTGACTGTAGTAGTCAGACACTTTACAAGTGTACCATTGATGAAAGGACCGCCTAAATAATGAGAATCGAATGTCGGACTATGGAAGCCTTTCTGGAAAACCTGAAAGGCGAATCCGTATTTCTAAATACGGTCTATGTGGACAAGACAAAGCAGTCCTTGACCAATGATCCAGTACGAAAAGCTACAAGTGTTAGTGTAACTTTACAGGCTTCTACGGTATTGGATTTTGGTGAGGATGATCAGTTTTTGTTAGTGTGTGGAATCGACTGCGGTATTGATCGTCATACGGAAGATGGTAGATTAGAAGGTACAAAGCAACTCGATAAATATCTTGCTATGCTTGAGGAATACTGCAAAGGTTGTGGTATTAAACTAAAACCTGGAATCTTGGATATGTAAAGGGAGACCCGAACGATGGCTGATGTTCTAAATGAGACTGTTGAAGATGCTATGAAAAATGTTAATGAGGCTTGCGGTGAGGCTTTGGAAAGTGGTAAGTGGATGTTCGTATCTTGGTTTGTCAAGGATGGGAAACTCTTGATGAAAAGGACTACGTGGAATTTTCCCACGGGTGATTTTGAGAAGTGTATAGAGCAATTGCAAAACGTTTGCAATACACAAACGGGGAAGTCTAGGCCCGATAAGGGACCATTGCCCTTTGCAAAGGAATTGACTGGAAAGTGGAAATCAGTTCTGGGTGATACTGTCAGGGAAGAGCATAAAGGTGTACCCCCTATGTCCGCGATAGACAAGGTGGCTGAGGCGTCTAACATTCCGCCTGCTAAGGAACCTACTTTTGAGGAGATTGTGAAAGGGGCCGGAGGAGAACCAGAAGTGGTTGATAGAAATACTGAGGCTTGTGTTGATGCTGAGGATTTTGACAAAGCTACAAAGGAAGCGTTTAGCGATGGTTTGGAAAAGAAAGTGGAAGAGTTGGATAAGGAGATTATGGGAGAGGGGCCTGAATTTAGAACAAGTATACCTGATGGAGTTGTCACAGATAAGACTGGTGAATGTGAAGGGTCTTATTCTAAAGAAGACAAGGAGACCAAACTCCCATGCGAAGACTGATAAACTATCTAAGGTCGTGGTTCATTGCTTCCAAGGTTTCTCGACAGTTACTCGAATCTGAGCAACAATTGGTGTCGTTAGAAAGGGATTGTGGAATTGCTAGAAAGACTCTTGAGCGGTATCAAAGGATTCTTACTAGGACGTATGAAAGGGCAACGGACCAAATCGAACGATCTGATAATCTTGTTAGACAGTACGAAGAGGCTTTGGAAAAAGAACGTGCTGCTAACCGGGTACATGAGAAGACGATAGAAGGGTTAGTGGCACAAAGCGAGACGTTTGTGAAACGGTGGGAAACACAAGCTGCTGTGGAAGTAATGAAACAGATAGGAACGAGGCCGAGAACCCTTGATGATGATGTTTAATAGGAGACCCAACCCAATGAGTAATAAACCTTAACTCAATAGGTTGTAAGAAATGAACGCCCTAGCAAAAGCGTATGATCGTAGTCTTTCTGTAACTCAACAGGCAAGACAAACTGCCCTTGATCTGAAAGCAGCGGGCATCGATTTGTCACCGTCTGGTATGGGTGGGATGGATACATTCCGAAGCCAACGGGGTGATAAGGAACGATATGCTCAGTTTAGAGGGTGGTTGTACGCTGCGATCAATGCTTTGGCGAAAGAGGCTGCCGGCCAACCAGTCAACGTGGGTAAGTTGCTAGATGTAGAACCAGAGAATGGGGAACGAAAAACACCTACAAGTTCTAAGCAATTTCATCGTAACAAAATGTTAGAGGGTGCCCATACGAAAACGGCTGGAAGGGATTTTGAGGTATTGGTTTCTCATCCGCTAATTGATGTATTGGAGAAACCGAATCCGATTCAATATCGTTATCAGTTTGTTTACTCATTCGTAGCTAATCTGCTGTTGACTGGTTGGAGTTACATTATTATTGATACGGATAAGGATGGGAATCTTCAATTCTTTTCCATTCCGTCTACGTGGGTTCAACCAATACATAAACCAGAACCATTTTCGGCTTTCAAGATTGTCAATCCTAAAAATCCAGCCGCTTCAACAAATGCCAAGCCAATTCCGAGAGAGAACGTAGCGTTTGCCTATCTTCCCGATCCATCGACACCTTTGGGAGCCTTGGCACCTGCTGCTTCTCAGATGAATGGTATTAGGATTGATAACCATATACAGTCAAGTCAGGAGGTATTTTTCGAGAATAGTATTCATCCGTCTGCCATTATCTCAATTGGTAACGACCCTCATCCCAATGTTCCAAGTGGCATTCGTCCTAGATTGACTGCGATACAACGCAGACAAGTCAAAGGGATAATTAAGCGGGAATGGGCTAGTGTTGCAAATTATGGAGAACCCGCGATTATTGATGGTCTGATTGAGGGTATCCAGATATTGTCAGCCAATAGCACCGAGATGGGGTGGGAGAAATCAGAGAGGGCAGCTAAGATGAGAATCCTATCTGCTTTCGGTGTTCACGAAAGTATTTTGGGCGAGACTGTTAAGGTGGGTGGTCATGCTCAAGCATTTGTAATTGATAGGCGATTCTGTAAAAACGTCAATGTCAATCTGAATTTGCTTGGCACAGTCCTAACTGAGTCCGTCAATTTTCATTCTGAAGAAGCTGTGAAATTACTTGTTTGGTGGGAGAAATGCACAGCCGAAGATGAGAGTCTGAGACAGAAGAGTTTGATTGAGGCTCGTAAGAATGAGGATATTACTAGAAACGAATATAGGGCTGAGTTGGGATTCCCTCCGTTAGAAGAAGGGGATGAGCGTAGTAAATTATTGGAATCTGCTGGTGGATTAACGGTAACACTTACCACATTAAAAGAGGTTGGTTTGGGTACTGTCGGTAGAGAACAAGCTGCTAAATTGTTGGCTTTATTCCTACAGATTTCGGAAGAGCAAGCTAAGGAATTGACGGGCGTGGGAGAAGTTTCGTTGCCTGAAGTTATCGAGGAATTATCTGCCGTTCTGGAGGAGATGAAGAAACCCATTAAGGTCGATTTTGATGGTGAGGAATTACAGGGTATTCTGAAACAACTTACTAGGACTTCTAGTCGATCTTCTATGACCGCTGAGTCTGCTAAATTTGTAGTTGAGGAAATGGGAGAAAGGGTAGGTGGTTTGGAAACGGCTTTATTGTTGGAACGGACAGAGCGTGAGTACGATGGTAAGTTGATAGCAGAAGGGACTAAGTCTGATATAACTAAATCACAAGTCGAGACTGTAAAAGCTTTTCAAGAGTTGGAAAAGTCGATGACCGATAACCAATCGACCGATAATCAACTTAAGCTAGTTCACAAGTTTTTGGATAGCTTTTCCGAGAGTGTAAAAGGCAGTCTCGAATCCATCGACAAGCAATCGGCCCAACCTATTACCATAAATGTCCCTGTTACTGTAGAACCCACCCCCATCGAAATAGAGGTGGAGAATAAAGTAGAACCGGCAGAGGTGAAGATAACCAATGAGGTGAAAACTCCTAATGTGAGTGTACCAGTAACGGTACAACCATCCGAAGTAATAACACCAATAATTGTAGAACCTACCTCAGTTCAGATTGAGAATAAGATAGAGACTCCGAAAGTGATTGTTAAGTCAGAACCGCAAATTGATATTACCGTTCCCAAAATTCCTGCTGCCGAGGTAGAGGTAAAAGTGAATGTAACGAGGGACGACGCACCGAAAAGGGCGACCATCATACATCCGGATCAAACCCAATCCCAAGTCAGATTGGAAGATTAAATGACGTTACGCACAATACCAATATTGGGCTCTGATGGTACCACGCAACGTAGCATGGTTCTAGATGTGATAGCTGGTATATCATGGCCTCCATACAAGATGGCCTTTGGTGCTGAGAATGCTGCTATACTGGTGTCTGCTGCCAGACCCTTGCCCGTAATTGACTCAAATCAATCAACGGATGATTTTGATACTGGGGTTGAGGTGGATACAAGAGCGGTAACAGGACTGGTTTCTGCTGAGGATGGTGGAGGTGTTTTGGTTAGTTCTGCTAATCCTTTGCCAACACATATTAGAGATAGTGGAGGAACAGAATTAGGCACATCTGCTAGTCCATTTTTTGTAGCATTATCGGATGGTACTTCTATATTTGATATAGATGTTTTGTCTAAACATGTTGTGATGATTGATGCTTTACATCATCATATTCATAATGAAATGGCTTTTTCTGTATGTCATATATTTGATGCTGTTGCTGCTGGAGCTAATGCTGATTTGCGAATAACTGTTCCGGTAGGAAAAGAATTACATTTAACTTTTAGTGTTGCTGCTATTCTTAAAAGTCGGATAAGTATTTATGAGGGAACAACGTTCTCTGCTGATGGAATTGTAGTTGCTTCATTTAATAAACGCCGTTCGTCTGGTCTTTCTACATCAGTAATTATTCGACATACACCAACAGTAGATGTTTTAGGATTACAATTTGAAGGGCCTATGTTGATACCGGCTGGTGCGAAAATAAACCAATCGGCTGGTGGTGCTGGTACCGGGCGTGATGAATGGGATTTGAAAGAAGGTGATCATCTTGTTCGTGTAACAAATAATGGGTCTCAAGAATCTGACACGGGTATCTGTTTAGCATGGTATGAAGTGGATGTTGGATGACTAATGCCTTTAGTAGTAACATCCGATTGGAACGATGGGCCAATGGGTCCGGGGTGGTTTGTTATGCTCCCAAAAAATACATCCATATTTTACGATGGTGGGCCTATGGACGATTTGCTTGTAGGACCAGAAGGGGCAGACGAGAGAAAAAGACAGGATGAATTGTTTGCTTTGGTTATGTTAATGAGACAGTCACAATAAGGAGACCCAAAAATGAGTGGGACGAAAGAAGAACAAAAAGAGATGGTAATGGGGGAAAGGGAATGGGAAATTAGCAGAGAAGCCAAGGAATTGGGATTGGTGATAAGAGTTGATCCTAAGGTTTACATACATCGGCTTGGGATACGCGATGCTAAAATATCTGTTGGGCTTTGTGATATTGTTTGTGAGATTAGTAAAGAAAGGTTTTACTGTTTGCGATTTACAAATCAGAAAGATGGAAAAGTAAATATGATCGTTTTGGATAGTCCGACACGCCAACGATTATTTTCATTGTTTGCCAGTATTTTGCGTGACCATTGATAGATGAACAAATCTTTAGCACAAATTGCGATAGAGTTGGCAGGGCAAATTGTTGTTCTAGGCACCAAGTTTAGACGTAGAGAAGCTAGGCTTTTGGTTGAACGAAAAGCTAAACGTCTTACCAGTCAAGCACGGTTCCAAGATTTGGAGGAACGAACGGAAGAGGCCCTTACTGAAACTCTCAATAGGATGTTCAACCGACAAATCAGGTCGGCTACGGGCAAACTGTTAGATTTGGAAACCAAGTCCATAAGTCAAACCGCTACGAATCTATCAGAGATAATTTTTGATCCAACAGAATGGGATGAGGAGTTAGTAAATAGAACCCTACCAATCCTAGCCCGTGCTATGGCTGATGCGATGGTGGGCATCTTGGTAGAGCTAGGTATCGATTTAACGAAGCTGAAAGGTAGTTTGTGGTCCAAGGCATCAACGGCATCAGAATGGTTGGCAGCGAATGATAGGGAGTTGCCAGAGGGTCTTGAGTTTGAATTAGAGGATGGGCAGCAATTCTCATTGCAGTTTGAGACTGAATATCCCTTGTGGATGAAAGAGGAGATTGCTGAACGATTACATGAGACATACGAGCAGGATTTTTGGAAGGAGATTAACACAACTTCTCATAGTGATATTGAGAAGTTTTTAGATGTAGGGATAAAGGATGGTTGGTCGATCAATCGAATGGCTAGGGAGATGGCCGGATCGTTAGGTGGTGGTGCCTACGGTAAAATGCGTGGGAAGAGGATTGCCAGGACAGAAAGCGGTCACGTTTTGAATGCTGCTAGGACTGCTAGTATAGACCAATTGAAAGCTGAGTTGGGACCAGAGGTTTCCGAGTTTATTAAGAGGATGTGGAATTCAGTGCTGGGGAATACAACACGGGACGATCATGCAGTATCGGATGGCACGTTTGAGGATGAGGATGGTAATTTTAGTGTTGGTGGGGAGACTGCTAGATGGCCGAGAGACATTCAATTATCGGCTGGACAAAGATGTAATTGCCAGTGTTATATTTCTGCCGAACTTGGAGTAGGGGCACCCGAAGGGGAGATCCAGCAAATTATTCAGGAGATGGGATTAGAGGACAGTTCAAGGAAAATGCCTCCAGCTAACCCAGATGGTAAGAGTACGATTGAGCGATTCAAAAAAGATGATGGGACATGGACGAAGGAACGACAAGCTCTACATAACAAGATCATTGATGAGCATTTTGAGGGGAAATCTCCTGTAAAGAATCCTAATTCATATATGCTTGGTGGTGGACCAGCATCAGGGAAAAGCACCGTCCTGGATGCTGGGTTGGTCAAGATTCCGAAAAATATAGTGATGATTGACAGCGACGGTATTAAGGATTCTTTACCAGAATATACAGCGATGTTGAAAGCGAAGAATAAGGGTGCTGCCTCGTTCGTACATGAAGAATCTTCGCATATATCGAAGAGGATTATGTCGCGTGCTCTTGAGGAGAAGCATAATGTGGTATTGGATGGTACGGGTGATTCTAGCTTAAAGAGTTTGCGAAAGAAATCAATTAAACTACGTGCAGGTGGAAGGAAAGTCAATGCAGATTATATGACTATTAAAACTGATCTTTCAGTGAAGATTGCTGATATTCGTGGAGAGAAGACTGGTAGATTCGTACCTGAGTCTGTAGTGCGTGGTATTCATTCCAGTGTGTCTCGTGTAGTTCCACAAGCTATTGATGAGGGTCTTTATGATAACTTGAATGTATGGGATAATAATATAAAAGGTAAGCCCGTTTTGATTGCTTCAGCTAAAGGTAAAAAGTTGACGGTACATGATAAGGATAAATGGGAGGAGTTCCTTGCTAAAGGGAAGGAAGGGATTTGATATGGCAAAAAAGAAAGAAACGCTTCCGTTGAATGCTGATGAAATCCAGAAGATCGTAATCGATTATATGAATGGTGACAAGCAGCGAGTGACAGGTCCACGGGCTGAGGAATTCCTTGGGAAACTCATACCAGAAGTAGCCGCTATAGAGGAAGTGGGGGGTGTAGTAGATATTCCTCCAGAATGGGAAATAGATATATAAGAATGATAGCAATGAATAATCCAAGACATTCAAATCGATTGATTCCCAGTAAGCAGGATGACATTCTGTTGGCTTATACAGTGGAAGAAAAGTATTTAATACTATGTAGAAAACATCTTACTGCAACGGGCGAACGTTTGATTCCCCCTACATCAATGAACAATGACATTATGCGATGGCGTACATTGCGGGTAAGGCATAAGCAAGGGGATTTGAGACATACTGAAGCAGAAATGAAATCGGTTAGAACGATAGCCCAATGGACAGTTGATGTCAATCATGCGTTGTGTCAACAATCTAATACTCCCAAGATTGAATGGGGTGAATAATGGTAAGACCTAGACTTGCCGATGTACAATGTACCCGAATGCAATTCCAGCCGGGTGATCGAGTAATTGTAAAGAGTAGACATAGATTATCAAAAGAGGATGCGTTGAAGTTAAAGAGGACTGTCGAGAAATGGGCGGGTGATATCGTGGAAGTTTTAGTAGTAGACCTAACGCTAATGGACGTGGAGATTGAATATGGCGAAAAACGGGGATTCAAAGTATCTTGAGGCTTTTGGTGATGATAGGGAATCGTTGGCACTCTTTTTAAGAAGCTTACGTGAATTTGAGGAACGTTTTTGTAAGTGTATGTTTAGTGGCTCCGATTTTACCATAGGTTTGGAGGTGCGTGGTAATAGGGGACGTCTTATTCATGCAAGACCAAAATCCGATGAATTCAATAGGCCAGATGAATCTAAGCAATTGGAAGAGGATTCAGATGCCAAGAGGCGGAAGCCCTCGAAAAGTTTTTGAGAATTTGGTGGTACACCCTATTGCATAGATTTTCATTTTCCGTATAATGGGATAGGTAATACAAAACATCGTCAAGGTGCTGTCTAGGGAGACAAGGCTACGACGGTGTAGATACATCCTTCGTTGTGGAGGTTTTGTATCTACATCATCGTGGCCTTTTTTATTGGGAGTAAATATCATGGCAAAGGACGTTTCATTCTGGTTAGGTCCAAATGCGGGAGCTCACTTGGCTTCTCGTACTTTGCAGATTCGCCGGATTATGGATGCAGGGGATGATTCTCTTATTGCTCTTGCTTATGATAATGATGAAGGGGCCGGGGCTCAGTTTGCTACAGTTACCCTAGAAGACAATCGAATTTGGCAAGCCACACTTCAGGATGTTACGATTAGTGGTGATAACCTTGACCTATCAGTTTTGCATTTTAATACTGGTGATGATGCCTTTCCTGGACCTGGACCAGCCGATCCAACTCAACCGAATAGGTTGCAAATCTTGGGGATGAATGATAACAGTTCTAGTTCTATCTCAACTAGTTCTAATTCCTCTTCCAGTTCAATCAGCACAAGCAGCAGTTCGGTTTCTACATCGTCTGTCTCAACTAGTTCTAATTCCTCTAGCAGTTCGATTTCTACTTCGTCTGTTAGTTCTACCTCTACATCGAGTCATAGCTCTAGCAGTTCGTCTAGTAGTTCTGTTAGCACATCGAGCCATAGCTCTAGTTCTAGCTCGATTAGCACATCCTCGGCTAGTTCAATTAGTACATCCAGTAGCTCGATTAGTACATCATCGATCAGCACATCTAGCAGTTCGATCAGTACCAGTTCCGCCAGTTCAATTTCGACGTCTTCAATTTCGACGTCTTCAGTATCATCCGTTTCTAGTACTAGTAGTGAAGGAACCTAAATATAGGGAGTTTCAATTATGGCCGCATTGCTGGATTTCCAGTTTAACAACATTATCCGATCTATCAAAAGGTCATCAATTGATAGAGCCAAACAGATTCGCCATGTTACGTATGGCGAATTAAAAAGATTGGGTGTCAAACGGAATAAGTCAAAGGTCGTTAAAGGTATTCCCAAGGGTAGTGATCAGACAAATCATGGTGATGCCTTTACTTGGATGCATTCGATAGAACCTGGTCAGAAAAGAGCTATTAGGCAATTGGTAGCCATTGATGCTACGGCTGTCGCTAGGACGGAAGGGTAAGACCTATGGCGTATTTAGGTTATGAAAGAGTAGCAGCTACGGATGTGAGGCAAAACACGGGGGATGTTTTGACGCCACCTGCTGCTGCCACCCACGCGGAATTCCAAGCCTCGGAGGCTCCTATCCGTTATTGGGTTAGTGACTCCGATCCAGCGGAAGGTGGTATGGTTTTATTGACTACACACGAACCCAGGGCTTTTCTCATTGCGGATGCTGTCAATATGACATTCATTCGTGATGATGTGGTTGATGGTACTTTGAATGTTCATTACATCCAAAGCTAGTTTAGATGCCTTTGCCAAAACCTACTGCCGATGAAAACCGTGCAGAATTTATCAGCCGATGTGTTTCCAATCCAACAGTTCAGCAAGAGTTTAATACGAACGAACAACGAGTGGCCGTTTGTGCTACTCAATTTGATGAATCAAGGGAGCGTAATATGACTCCTAATGAGCTATTACTAAAGAAGATCAAAGCCCGTACGCAAAAGAAAACTGAATTCTCTCATGGTGTTTTGACAGCGGATAGATGGGTCAAGACATTACAAGAGGGGGTTGGTCTTGATCTTTGTTACCGATTCGGTTCAACCCGTCAGACCAGTTTTGCCGACGTTTTGCAAAAAGCAGCCAAGACTCTTACCTATTCCAATGAGGATATGGTACTAGAGGAGAAAGCCCCGAGGTTGCCCAAAGGTATCGAAATGCCACCGAACACTCTGATGGTATTTAGGCACATTTTGACCACACCTCGTAAGGATCGGGATGGTGATATTCTTCGGACGGAAGGGGCTGAGGTTGACCCTAAGATGCTTCTCTTGTGGCAGCACGTTCCCACGTTGCCAATTGGTAAGATGTTGGTAGTAGTAAAGCAGAATAGCAAGCAATTAGTTTTGGTATCCGCAATTGTGGATATTAACGAATTGTCTCACGATGCTGCCGTGATGATTGATAACGGGATGGGTCGGTTCAGTCACGGATTTCGTGCCTTGGAATTCGAGGAGTTAAAAGAGAAGGAAGGTGAGCCTAGTGGTTTTGACGTCAAGAGATTCGAGATTATGGAGGAATCATTGGTAAGTGTACCCTCCAATGCTGACGCTGAAAATCAAGAGGTTCTGTTGTCTCTGGTTGAGGGTGGTAAGTTGACCTCTAGCATGATGAAAGAGTATGGTAAGTTGATTCGGGATAAACATTCTGTCAGTATTCCCGTTAAACTTGATTTGAGTGTGTCAATAAATGGAAAGGATATTAGCAATGAAAGAAACGAATCTAGCAGCGATGCAACGGGCGGCGAAAAGGGGCGAGGAATTACCGGCCCATCAGAAAAAGCAGATGAGGATTCACAGACGGGAGGAGAAAAAACGAAGCAAGCCAAAGACTCAGAAGTAAAAGCTAGGGTTGGATCGACCGGTCTTGCTGACGGTCATCGTCATAGTGTTCGTGTGGATGATGATGGTAATGGCAAAACTGGAGCATCGAGTGGTCATGCCCACCCGATTAAGAAGTTTGTGGTGCAAGAGGTAAATGGCCACAAACATCCTTTGAGTAAGGGTGATTTGGAAGAGCGTTCGTTTTGTGAATCCCCCAATAATCCATCCAATTTCTATACTAGGGAGGAATTGATGGAAATGGGAAAAGGCGGACGATCCCTGAGCAAAGCCAATGAGATCAAAATTAAGGACGCTAAAGAAATCGTTGATGAGGTTGTTGGAATGGATATTTCCAGGCCAGCCAAGGCGGCGTTACGTGAGGCTAGTACGTCGCTTGCTACTGTACTTGTGGGCCTTGGCGAGGAAACTGAAACGTCCACGAAGGTGGAAGTGAAAGACGCAATGGTCATTGTGTTGGCTGAAGCCTCTTCTGAACAACGAAAGACCCTGATTGATTTGTTGTTAGTGGAAAAAGAAATCGAAAAACAAGACCAGCAATTGGAAAGTTTCCGTAAATTATTGACTGGTTGATGAAGGCTCAAAATGCACAGAGCGAGTAAGGCTAAAATCTTTGCTGGTCATGGACGATCTGTTTTCACAATGAATGTGTCTCAAACGTGGGCGAGTTTGTTTGTGTTTGAGAAGATTTTAGCAGCCCATAAGAGCTTGAAATGGATATGTGAGATTGGTACAGGAGTAGGCTCATTATCAGTTTATCTTTCAACTGTTGCTGTTATTAAACACATACCTTTTTTGACAATTGATATCGGAGACAGCCAGATACCATTAGCTGCAAAATCCCTTTTGAGTTTGCATGGTACTTGTTTACTACGTGGGGATGTTTTTGAGAGTTCAACAAAAGGAATAATCAAATCATTTATATCCGAGGAATCTGGTTTGTTGTTGTGCGATGGTGGTGATAAGAAACGGGAGTTGGTAGAGATAGGATGTGTGGTAGGAGAAGGGGGTATAGTTTTGGTTCACGATGTGGGCAATGAGTGGAAACTTGATAAAATCAAGATACCGGATAACCTAGAACTTTACGAACCTTGGCATACTCAGAGTATTGGCATGAAAACATCATTAGCAGTATTCAGAACGAAACAAACTGTTCCTATGTAAGGGATTGATAAGTAGCTTCGCGACGGTCGCGAATGTACAACAACTAAGACTGCCAGTAATTTATAAGGAATACACTATGAAACTGACAGCAAATCTAAAGAAGTGGGTCGTTGAAAATTGTGACGTCAAAGCTGACGCCACTGACGACGAATTCCGCAAGGCCGTTAGTGAGGCACTTATTGATGGTTCACTGACGGGAGAAAAGTATAGTGAGCTTATGACCGATCCGAAGTCGGGAGAGGTTGATGGGTTCAAGGCTACTTTGGCTGGAATCAATGAGACTTTGGCTCTATTGGCTAAAGCGGTTGTAACCTCCAAAGAAACTCCTAAGGAAAAGGAGAAGGAAAAAGAGACTTCTAAGGAGAAGGATAAGGAAACTCCCAAGGAAAAAGAGAAGGAAAAAGGGACAAAGGATGAGCCTAGTAGTTGGGCTAAGAATATTGCTTCTCTTGTGCTTCCCCAAATGGTTGGTGACAGGGGAATTGATATTAGGGTAAAGGAAGCGGCAGATGTTTATGACGGCAAGAAGTCCACGTTACTATACCCGGCTGCTACTAAGAAGGGAGAACCCCATTCGATGGCGGGTCGGCCTGTCTTTATGGAAGATAAGGGACGGACAATTGAATTGTCTCAGAGGGACAAGGCCGTTTCTGGTGCCTATGCTAAATGGATGATTGCCTCTTCTGTTCAATGTCACGGCAATAAGCGAATGGGGTTGTCCATGCTGAGGGATCACGACAAGGAATTGGTACTTTATGCCATTAAGAATATGGAATGGGGCGGTTCCTCAGATGGTGGTGATTTTGGTGACATCAAAGATCGTAAGCTTACTGAAATGGAGCAGAAGCAGATCATTGATGATAATGTATCCGGTGGTTTGGAAGCGGCTCCCATCGTTTTTGACGACGATATTATTCAAACCCCTCTTCTCCACGGTGAATTGTTCCCGCTGGTTAAGAAAGTGAATATTGATCGTGGTCGAAGAATTGAGGGTGTTGCGACCGGTACTGTGACGCTTGGTTGGGGTGGCATCGATGCTACTGCAATTACTCTGTTCAATACGGCCGCTTATGTTACGGCTTTCGATACGACCATCTATCGGGTAGAGGGAGCCATCCAAATCGGTTTGGATTTCCTTTCTGATACGCCGATTGACTTTGGACAACACGTTACCAGTCAATACGGCGAAAGGTTGTTAGAAGAGCTTGACGGTGTTATCGCAACTGGTAACGGTACCACGCAACCCCAGGGAATTATGAACTCGGGTGCTACGGCTGTTGCTTTCGGAGGTGTTGCAGCAACTATTGGTGGTTATGAGACGTTGCGATATACGGTAACCAAGCCGGAGCATGGTGGGAACATGGATTCTACGGCGGTGTTCTGCGGTACGGAGCAGAGCTTTGTACGGGCACGGGCTATTCCCGTTGGTGCTACTGATGAACGGCGATTGTTCGGTTTGGGACACTTCACCTCGGAATATAATCTGAGTGGAAGGTCTTACAGGATTAACGAGAGTTTGACAAACAACCAAATTTTCTATGCTATTCTCGGTCGTTATCGTATGTATATCCGACGTGGGTTGACCATGCGAAGTAGCACCGAGGGTGTTACCTTGATTCTCAATAACTTGATGCTTATTGCGATCACGGCAC
>SDBV01002615.1_pt1 | contig 26851 bp, 26 predicted proteins | sample 2277081 | NCBI WGS metagenome assembly SDBV01 (sample SAMN10402039, study PRJNA504765) | marine sediment metagenome | isolation source: marine sediment core GS10_PC15, 223 cmbsf | place: Arctic Ocean: Southern Knipovich Ridge | collected 2010 | reverse complement strand
ACATAAACATCAATCATCCCTGGATCACTTTGCCCTAACTGTCTTTGAAGGCTTATCGAGTCACCACTGTTCTTAATGTATAGCGTTGCAAACGTGTGTCTAAGCGTATGTGGCGAGCATCTAACGTCTTCCAAGCCTGCTTTAGCGGCTATACGCTTCATCATGTGAAGTATGTTGTGCCTATCAAGTTTACCGCCAAATTTGTTTACAAAGACGTATTCGCTTTCATGTGTCAGACCTCTAACATGTACACTCGCCTCAAAGAATCTTGCATTCCTTGTGTCTGCGCAACGTAAAATACTTCTAGTTGTTGTTTCGTGGTGGTTCGAATCCACGCAGGCCCACAAATGAACAGAGTTCCTCTTTTGAGGGACTGTGTTCATTTTTTGTATTTGGTAAGGATGAGAAGTTTATCCCCGAAGGGGGAATCCACGTAGGCCCACAAGCATTACTAACATAACTCATAATACTTATTCGTTCTCTTTTATGACCTTAATTTGATTAAAGTCAGTAATCTCAATAGCATAGCTATTACGGAGGTCGTATGCTCCGTTTCTATACTTGGTATAGTTTTTGATTTTTCCTTCGACCTCAATTTCATCATTTTTAAGAGCCGTAATTTTTTCATCTTCAGCTATTGGAGAGACTTGCGTAATGATAAACTCGTTCCTCGCAGAGGCGGGATCGTTAATATATATATTCATAACTTTAGTTTCAGTAAACTTCGCTATGTATGTGCGGCTAACTTTGCCACTAACAATTACATTTTCTCCGATGTGTTTATCAGCTTCATTCCATTGAATTTTTTGCGGACTGCTGACGGAAGAGCAACCAAAAAGAAACAGTGTCAGGAGGGTTAGGCCTATGAAAAATGTAACATTAAAAAATTTACTCATATCATCTTTTTTGTCGATGTGATTATTTTAGTAAATTGAGTTGAATATTTTGTGAAGAGTTTACGAGGAGATTAAGGTTCTAAGCTTATCCAATAAGGCCCACAATAAAAAGAGGCCCTCTTTTGAGGGGCTTTTTTTAGTTTTGTGCTTACGCTAGGATGATAAGTTTAACCCCGAAGGGGGAATCCACTAAGGCCCACATGCACTCATATTACAAATGAAATTCTATCAGTATTACAACTGTCGTTAACTGAACTTCTTTTTCGACTACGACATTCCACTCATATCTTCATCTTCCATTCCCATATGCATTTTTCCCTCACTATCGGTGTGAGAGATCATAAAAAGGCGCTCAGCGATGGCGATGAGAACTATTCCGGTACCCGCTACTATCAGAACAAATGGATCATCTAGATATTTTATATAAATAAATGCTGAGAGTATGGCTATGTCCAGCGTAAAAGCAATCATAGGAATAGCAGGAATGAAATTGACTTTTTTTCTAAGATGTCGAAATAATCCCCAATGTATAGCTATATCCATTACTAGATAGAAAATAGCCCCGATGGAAGCAATTCGGGTTAGGTCAAACAATACGGTTAATATCATTGCCAAAGATACAGTAAAAATGAGTGAAGGATTTCGAATGTGGCTTGCCAAAAGATCAGGAACTTGTTTCATTTTACTAAGCATTCTAAGCAACCTTGATGCGGAATAAACGCTTGCTATTACACCGGAGACAGTGGCTATAATAGCGAGAAAAATAGTTAATCGTTCGCCCCATATCCCAAAAATCGGACGAGCTGCCTCAGCCAAAGCGGAATCTTTTGCGACAATGATTTCCGGAATGCTCAGTGCTCCCGCTACGGATAAAGCCAAAACTATATAGATTAGCGTGACAATAGAGATAGCAATGATAATGGAGCGCCCGATATTTTTATACGGATTTTGAATATCATCGCCTTGATTAGTGATTGTCGTAAATCCTTTGTAAGCAAGGATCGATAAAGCAAGTGCAGCAACAAAGCTTAATCCTGCTGGCAGGGACGGATCATTTTCCGCTATATAATTGCCGGTAATATTGGGGAGTCCAGTGATTGCTAGGCCAGCAATAGCAAGTAGAGCTATACCTACAATTTTGATACTGGCGGTTAAGGTTGCTATTGCTCCAATAATTTTATTGCCTGATATATTCACTATGAAAGCCAACGCAAGAAGAATGACCCCTAAAATTGAAGCATATCCTGAATATTCGTCTGGAAATAATCTTAGGGTATAGGCTCCAAATGTTCCTGCAACCAAACTTTCGGCAACTACCATTGACACATACATTAACAATGAGTATGTTCCTGTCACGGTACCCGGTCCGTACGATTTAGCTAAAAATTTGGCAACTCCTCCGGACGAGGGGAAAGTATTAGAAAATTTTACATAAGAATATGAGCTGAAGCCGACTACTATTGCGCCTGCTAAAAAAGTCAGTGGAAACAAATCGCCTACTAACACAGCTATCTGTCCCATAAGAACAAAAATTCCAGCACCTATCATGACACCTGTTCCCAGTGATACAGATGCAACTAACGATAGTTTTTGACCGCTTTCTTTATGATTTTTCATATTCTTTTTATTCCCTTAAAAACTCTTGCTAGCGAAACGGATTAAAAGGTTTTATGGAGACTACAAAAATATGGAAGTTATTATCAAATTCATGGAGAAAAGTTTCGAAGCTTATCAACGTAGGCCTAGCTTCATGTAACCCTACTGACCTGCTAGATACGTAATATTAATTGCCGCATAAAAAGGTCAATTAAAGTATAGAAACAAACCGATAAGGAAAAACAAGTGCCTAAATTATCAGAAAAAAACCAAAGGCAGCTTGACCGGATTGTCAAAGAAGTTCGGGGTCGAGTCTCCAAGTTATCAGAAAGAGATCAAAATAAGCTTAAGCGTATTGTCAATAAAATTAAGGCAGCAATTTCCCAACTCAAGAATTGATGAAAATATGTCTATTTAGCATTCTTTGCATATGGAATTAGGGGACGTTGTAGGCCGAACCCCTAAAGTTGGACAGTTTGTTAACTTTGCTTACTAAATGTTGGTGATGAGAAGCTTACAAAGTAAAGCTGCGTCCCATCAACTTATCGGTTATCGGGTTTATTATGACTTCAGATGGATCAAGAAAGAGAGATACTTTTTTTAAAAATGATGCATATACTGAGCTGCGATAATAAGGTGTGAACTCAAGTTCATGCTGCGTTTGCCCAGCTAATAGAGGGTGCTGTTTTAAAAAAATTTGATTAGGGGGCGATTGTCAACTTTGTGGACTAAATACCGGTGAAAAAATGTAGACCTTTACTCTCTTACTCCTTACGTCGACTCCCTCAATTCCGCTCTCTGCTTTCGGCTTTCCGCTTTCTCCTTATCGTTTTTTAACGAAACAGCAAGGATCGCTATGTCATCGGGGAAAAAATCTGATCCAAAATCTCGCAGTTCAGCCAGGATCAAAGACGGAATATTCTTGATAATAGGATCCTTGATACTTGCGATAAGTGACAGAAGTCTTCTTTCTCCAAAAAATTCTTTACCTCTTCTTACGTCTGTGGCGCCATCCGTGTAAAGTATAATAATATCCCCGTCATCAAGCTTTTCGGAATAATCAATGTACTCGGTATCTTCCAAAGCGCCGATGACCGCGGAACCCGTTTTAAGCTCTTCAAGCTCTGACGATTTCCTTCTTATTATTGGCGGCGGATGTCCGGCGCAACAATATCTGATCGTGCCATCATTTTTATCGATTATCGCTAAAAAAGTGGACGCGAACACAGACGTCTTCAGGGATTTAAATATTACTTCATTTGAAAGTTTCATGACCACCGACGGACGGTCAAGTTGATGAGCGTAGGCCCTGATAGTATTCTTAACAAGAGATGTTACGGCTGACGCTTCCAATCCCTTACCTGAGACATCTCCGATTATAATTCCTATTCTGCCGTGTTCCAGCTCAAACAAGTCGTAAAAATCTCCGCCGGCCTTCACTTCCTCAATCGTAGCCGAGACGTACAAGTGTTCAAAATCAATACCATCCACATTTTCGGGAATGATGAGTAAAGCATCTTGAAGCGTGTCGGCAATATTCTTTTGAATCGCGTATAGCCGGCTATTTTCCAAAGCAAGCGATATTGACGCGGAAAGTTTATGTGAAAAATCTACCTCGATGTCACTAAACGGTGTCGTCGATTTTAGTCGATCAAAGCTTATGGCCCCGACAATCTCATCTTTAATTATGAGAGGAGCTGATACTAGGGATTTAAGCCCTTGCCTATCAACTAACATTTTTTTAAGTTGCTCATCGGCGTGCGGATCATTTGAAACTACTAACTCTCTTCTCTTCGCTGCGACCAACTCTACCGGGGCTACCTTGTCGCTGATCTTCATTCCCGACTTTATTCCGGCTATCCCGCTTGCAACCGGAAAAGTCCAATGATCATTTTCGCTTAAAGCAAAAGCATAGCCATCACAATCTAATTTCAGAGAAGACATTCTCATCACATCTTCGATGATCAAATTAAAATCTGTCATCGATTTAAACTTTGAATCAATAACGTTTAGATCGTCACTGAATAACTTAGCTTTTTCTCTTTCTTCTACTTCGCTGCGCAGGGCCTTATTAGCAACCCTTAGCTCTTCCGTTCGTTCCTCGATTTCTGATTCGACTCTAGAATATGCGAGCGATAGATTTTTTTCCGCCGCCTCCCTTTGTCTTACCAACGACATCAATGGCCGAAAAAATAAGAAGAATAAGAATGGTAATAAAAAAACTATCAGCAATAGGCTATCAATTATACCAACCTGAAACGGAGTAAGCGACGATAGCGCCTCTCCCAAAAAAAGCATTATGCCGAGCTCAACACCGAAAGTTACCGTCAGGACGATAGCGAACAGTGTTACAACACTAAAATTTTTCTTCATTTTTTCCCGATTTCGCCGACATCCTGATTTTTCCCAAAAAAGTAAATTTCATTCAACCGCTCTATATGAACTGAAAAATCGCGACCGGAGAACAAAGTTGAGGCACCAATTTAGGGGTAAGCGAATCGTTTGACCTGCATGTCTGCTATGCGCAAGTCACTATCTTACGTGACACCAAGCTAAGGGAGAATTTGTCGTATGTTCTTTGAATTTTCATATTAAAAGCTAACCAAAGAGGCGCGAGACCAGAGGGCTGATAACGGCGTTAAGCAAAAGGACGTCAATTCCTGAACGTCGAAACACGAAAATAATATCCACAAGTTGGTTTCTGATCGCAAAAATGGTTGCTCAGTTCTTAGTTCGGGTAAACCAAGAGTTAATCGGTAATATATCTTTCTACGGAGGCATAGTGGTTTACTGGCTATTTCTATTCGTCGCGATCTTGACGGAAGTCGCGGGTACTACCGCGATGAAGCTGGCTAAAGGTTTTTCCAATACCATCCCATCAATAATGGTATTTGTTCTTTACGGTACGTCACTGATTTTTCTGACGCTGGCTCTAAGAAGGCTCCATATGAGCCTTGCCTATGCAATCTGGGCGGGAATCGGCACCGCGCTTATAACCTTCATAGGCTACCTATACTTTAATGAGCCGATGTCAACCGTCAAATTAATTAGTCTTGGACTTATAGTTTTTGGAGTTATCGGCTTAAGCTCCGGCGAAGCCTAGTCGGCGTTAGTCTTCAGTAATAGCCTAATTAGAGTTAATATTTTCGACCGAACATGCCGATACATCTATTAATATGCGCCGAATTGTAAGAAACAATTATGAAGCCCTGCTTGTCATATCTTTGTTTGCTATATTTGGAATCCTTAAGTTAGTTCTGGCAAACAAGATAGCCATGCTAAATCTCTATTTTATCCCAGTACTCATCTCCGGATACTATCTTGGTAAAAAACGTGCCGTTCTTAGTGCCATCGCTAGCGTTCTGCTTGCCGTCCTTTTTATGGTGCGGTGGCCAAGCGAGATCATCGATGGAAATAACGATCTCAATGCCGGTCTTAATGTTCTCGTATGGGCAAGTCTTCTGATATTATCGAGCATCTTGATAAGTACTTTAAACGAAAGAAGACAGCAAAAGCAGACAACTGGTACTTTTTTTCTGCTTGATAAATATTTAAAAGATTCAACAGTGCGAAAGAACCATCCGAGCAGGGTAAGCGTTATGGCGAGAAAAGTCAGCGAAGAATTGAGGCTTCATCCCAGGTTAGTAAAGGGTATCGAGGCAGCCGGATTACTTCACGACATCGCTGACACCAAGGAAGGTCGCGAGATATTGATGGACTGCAGTAAGTTCGGTAAAGATTCGGACCCCATCTTCGACATCGCTCTTCCGATCCTCTTAAATAGAGATTCCACCTTAACTATGGATAACACTTCCATTGGCGCCGACATAATCGATGTAGTCGATCACTACGATAGGCTAAGCTGCGCTTCGAGCGACCAGGAACCCTGGCAACTCATAAGGGAAATGGAGTCGACAGCAAGTAAAAGCGAACAGCGTATAATCACAGCCCTCTCCAAAACTCTGCATAAACAGACCGCTTAAAAAATTTCACTCTCTCTTTCAAGTCGATGCTCGTGGTGTAACGCAATCAATTATAATGACGTTTTCTTGTGACCTTACTTCACTTTTATCGTAGTAAAAAAATGTATAGGGCAGGTAAAGAAGAGGTCAGCTTGGTTCTCCAGACTGAGATAATCAAGTTGATCTCAAATCGACAAGGCCCTTCTAAGATCGTAACGGTCTCGCTAACCAGACAGTAATCAACCTTGAAAACGGATTGATAAATCCTAATTTGATCGTATCTGTTTTAGTTTTCTAATCAGTCAACTTAGAGCGCGCCCTTATAGTAGTCAGCTCAACATCACCTTTACCGCTTGCCTTTGACCTCCCGTGGCCTGGCCTATTGATTTTTAGACAGCTTGTTATTAATATGATCGTATGATAAAAGTCGCGATACTAGCAAAGGCCGCAAGACCACAGTTTCTCATTATCACTCCCGTATGTCTTTTTGTTGGAATAAGCATAGTTATCATGGATGGAGGAACTTTCGCGTTTGGCATTTTAGCCCTTGCGTTTATCGGAGCTCTCCTGACCCACGTAGCGGTCAATGTCCTAAATGATTATTTTGATTTTAAAAGCGGTCTGGATCTGCAAACGGTGCCAACACCTTTTAGCGGGGGCAGCGGCACTCTTGTAAATAAGATCATGACACCTAGGTCATCTATGGTATACGGATCGTCTGCTCTGGCGCTAGCTACTCTCATAGGTCTCTATCTCGCGATTAAGACAAGTTTTCTGATATTTATTATTGGCATTCCGGGGATTTTGTTAGTCACCATGTATACACAGTACATCACCAGATCGCCTTTTCTGTGCCTGATAGCGCCGGGTCTTGGGTTCGGTCCCTTGTTTATCGTCGGGATCTATATCGTTCTTGTTGGGAGCGTATCTGTCTCCATCGTGGCGGCTTCAGTAATTCCGGGACTTCTTGTCAGCAACCTTCTCCTAATCAACCAGTTTCCCGACGTTGAAGCCGATGAGAGATTCCACAGAAGGGTCTTGCCGGTAATCTACGGTAGAAAGGTCAGCGCTTACGTCTTCACCTTTTTATTAACGCTTGCATACTTAACAGGATTGATTGCCGTTGTAGCGAACGTACTACCAGTTACCGCCCTGCTTTTCTTTCTGACAATTCCACTGGGCGTACTTGTGGTCCAAGGCGTTCTGAAAAATCACGACAATATTGAAGGGTTGATTCCCTACCTTGGAATGAACGTCATTCTGACGATCTCGATCCCCTTACTTCTCTCAATCGGAATAATGTTAGCTTAACGTTTGTCGGCTATGCCCTACTTGTTTTATCAAGAGCACCTCAGCAGAGAAAAAATTTTCAACGTGGCCAGATCCTCTTAAGGCAGGTGGTGGCTGGCGATTAAGGATGCTTCTGTCGCTAACCTTTAGACGCTTCTCTTTACTAGCTTGTAAATGATCGTACCGGGAACCATTATCACTACAAGTGCGGCTAGGAAATTTATGACACTTGCCAGAATAAACCTGTCTTTATCCTTGTCGAAAGCGGAGGCCTTGATCCCTATGGGGTGCCTTATGACAGGCTTTAACGCGGTGAACAGCCCGGTCTTCAACGAGACGTCTTCGATAGATCGCCATTCCCAACCATAATCAGCTTTGTATAGCGTGTGGACGACCCTACCATCTTCTTCTTCGGGCATTTGGGGATATAGATTATCGTCCTTATCAACGATTGAGAATCCGTCTCCGGGATCTTCGCCGGGAGAGACTTCGCTTAGCGTCACGTAGACCTTATCGTCCCTAACCTCATCATTTTTTCTGGTTAGATCGTACTTCATCCACCTGGCTTCTTTTGGATATTCGTAAGTATCGACCGTTTCATCCTTTAAGTCGATCAACCCTTCCGCTTCGGCGACCCTAATAAGCAGTACGCCGGTGTTAAGGGCAAGGAAAAGGATCAAGACAAATAGAATGGCGGCTGCGATTAAACGTTTTATCATTTGCATGTCCCCTGTTGGCGATAGACTACTTTACCGGTCCAACGGCTACGACTTCGCTTACAGGTTTTTTAATCACTCTCTCCTTGACGATCTTTTTGGAAGTCTCTTCTCCATTAACTACTATAAATTCAAAAGTAACTCTCTTGAAGCCACTTTCCCCTTCTGTTATTACGCGCCTCTCGCCTGCGGCAAGGGTATTATCTAACTCCTCGACAGTTTCATAAGGTATGTCGGCAACGACAGATTCGGTTTCTATCTCTTCCTTAGCGCATCCCGACAACACAAGAACGGCAAAAACAATAACCACGAACAATACTATCGATATTTTTCCATTATATCTATTCACTACAATACCTCTGAAGGATCCCAGCAGACTATAAGATCCTCATTATAGGAATCCAACTCATCCATATCTATCGGTTCTATGGAGAAGTCGAATATAAGAGAATTCTCTTTTATCCTCTCGATATTCGCGGATTTGGGGAGAACGATAAAATCTTTCTCCAAAGACCATCTTATCAATATCTGGGCAGGTGTTTTATCATATTTTTTTGCCATCTTTATAAGCTTTTGGTCGTTTAGTCTATGGCCTCTCGTGAGAGGCGCGTAGGCTTGGATCCGAATACCGTTACTTTCGCAAAACTCTATCAGATCTTCCCGGTACTTGTAGTTATAGGGGTGCAGCTCTACTTGATTGACAGCAGGAATAACACTTGTCTTTTCAATAAATTCCTCTAGATGATCTACCATAAAATTACTTACTCCGATGGATCGCAAGTTTCCCTCTTTGCAGAGAGACTCCATGGCTCGCCATGATTCAACTCGAAATTTTTCAAGGGGCCAGTGTATCAAATAAAGATCGACGTAATCCAGTCCAAGCTGCTTTAGGCTCTCGCCGAACGCGACCTTTGTAGTATCGTAACCCTGATCGCTGTTCCATAGCTTCGTCGTCACGTATAAATCCTCACGCGGTATGCCGCATTGCCTTACAGCCTCTCCGACGGTCCTCTCGTTTCCATATACCTTTGCCGTATCAATATGCCTATAGCCAAGCTTAAAGGCGTCTATAATAAGATTTTTCGCGTATTGTCCAGGGGTTACCTGAAAAACCCCGAGGCCTAGTCGCGGTATCTCGAGGTTATTATTGAGTCTTATTTTGGAATCGACGGATAAATTCATAGCCTCCTTAAAAAATTATATGATTTACATCATTTAATTACAATCGGTACAAACGAATAGTTCCTGAATGGGTATAACGAATATCGGAGAAAAAATATGTCACTTGATGCTGAAAATATGGAATATGGAATACTGGATTCCCTGCCCTCTGGAATAGTAATCTTGGATGTTGATGGGATCATTGTCGCCATCAATCGGTTTCAGAAGAAAATGTTCCAACTATTCGGGGATGTTCTGGGTAAAAATCTTTTTGATATCGGTCTTAACTTTCTAAAAAGTAATGATCAACCTTTTTTACCTGATGAATATCCTCTGCCAAGATCCAAGACCGGTAGCGATTGTGTTTCTGGTTTTGAGCATAAGGTTAAGCTAATCTCAGGAGGGGTCATCGACATATCGCTTAATTCTTCACTTTATGTTGATTTAAACGGAAGAACCTTAGTTATGATCTCTTATGTCGATATTACCCATCACCAGCAAGTCGAAAAAAAATTACATGAAAATACGCTTCGGCTTGAAAGAGTGATCAGAAACGAGCCACTGGTCTTATTCGAGCTTGACATAGATGGGAATTTTACCTTCTCAGACGGAAAGGCGCTGGAAACTCTTGGTTTGAAACCGGGAGAAGTCATAGGTCAATCAGTATTTGAATTATATAAGGATTTTCCTGAAATGTTAGAAGAAATGAGAAAAGGATTACGAGGAGAGACAGTTTCATTTACTGTAGATGTGAATGGGATTATATTCGAATCGATTTTAACTCCGGTCTATGACGAATCAGGACTTTTTGTCAGTTTGCTAGGAATCTCTATTGAACAGACGCAGCAGAAAAAAGCCGAAGAGAGTCTTAGGGAAAGTCAAAAAATACTCATGGATGTCATTCAAAATGCTCCGATAGTCTTGTTGTCGATTGACGATAAAGGATTAATTACGATGGCAGATGGTTACGGCCTTAAGAAGCTTGGCCTCGATTCTAGTGAGCTAAAGGGTGAAAGTATTTATGAACTCTATAAAAATAATAATGATGTCATCAGTTTAGTAAACCGCGCCTTAAAAGGTGAGGCTTTCTCAGCTAAGGTCTCTTTTAGTAATGCTGTTCTAATAACAAGCTACAAACCGATTTTTGACAATGAGGATAACGTAGTAGGTGCGACAGCAGTCTCCTTTGATATTACCGACCGTGAAAATATTGAGCAGAAACTCGCAGAAAGTAATCGTAAGCTTGCTGAAGCTCAGCACATCGCTCACGTAGGCAACTGGACCTGGGATTTTAGGATTAACGAGATGACCGGATCTGTCGAAGCATTTAAACTCTTTGGTATTCCTGATTATAAAAAAATCGTTACCTACGACGATATGATGAAACTTATTCACCCCGATGATAAAGATATGGCATCAAAAATTGTGACAAGCGCCATGGACAGTGGGCATGATTATGCCTTAGAGCTCCGCATTTCATCTCCCGAGATACCAGAAAGGATCGTCCTTACTCACGGAAGAATAGTCACTGATGCAGACGGTCAACCGGAACAGATCAACGGCACGATCCAGGATGTAACTGAGATGAGAAAGACGGAAAAGGCACTTAGAGCAAAAGATCGGGAGATCCAGGAGGCTTACTCGGATGTCTTTAGCGCGGTAACCGGAGACAAGCTACTCATTACAACAAAAGAGGTAATAGATCAATCTCTTGGAAAGCAAGTCGGGGAAACGTTTTCCATATCGGACTTTGCCGACCTGTCGAGAGCAAGAGAGCGCATAAAGGACATTATGGAAAAGTACTTTCCTGACCTGCGTGACTCCTATGACATACTGGTTTCAGCCGGCGAGATCACGACAAACGCCATTAAACATGCGGGAGGTTGCGAAGTTTCGATATACAGAAATGAATCTTCTATTCAACTTAAGGTTACGGATTCTGGTCCGGGAATAGACTTTAGCATCCTACCAAAGGCTACTCTTGTACCCGGTTTTTCGACCGAGCAATCGCTAGGACTTGGCTTTAGTATTATCTTAGAAATCTGTAACCGAGTTCTGCTGACGACTCAACCGGGTCATACGAGCGTGGTTCTGGAGCTCGATGCCGACGCGTCCGATAAAGAGATCGCCGCCTAATATCCCCCTTGTATGATTAGTATGCCATATCTCGTATACTCTTAAAAAAATGATTTATATTTATAATATTTCGCTAATGTGTCGATATGTTAGATAAGGGGTGATCTTATGAAACAACACGCTAGTTGTCCAAAGTGTGAGCATCAACTATCTGTCTGGCATCTTATGAAGGCGCCTTCTCCGTTTAACATTAAATGTCCCGAGTGCGACGTAAGGATACATATCAAGGGCTGGAATAAGACGCTAACGTTTAATACGATCATCAGCGGCTTTATTCTCTCAGCAATGCTTATCTATCTTTTCGTTACTACTAAGATGCACCTGGCGCTAATCTTCGGGATAATCTTTGCCATCGTCCTTCTTTCAGAGATCCTCTTAAGCCTTGTTGTTATAAATAAAGGGACCTTGGTAGTCCCGGTAAGAAGATCTTCGGAAAAAAGTCAGTAACCGGTAGTTCCGTTTCGCTGCAGTCTTAGTCTTAGACCGAATATATAATGACGTATGAGACACGTCTTCGATTTGTCACGCGTAAATAGCGTACGGGTAAGGGGGTGCGTTGTAAGTCTAGAGGGATTAGTCTGAAGTCTGGAGTGATCGTAAGGGGTAAGGGCGTCAGTGAAGAGTCAAGAGGAAAAGATGAGGAAAACATAAGAGACTGGAGTGGGCGTAAGGCGTAAGAAGTAAGAGATCCCAGTGTGTCTGGATTCTGGAGGGAAAGAATAATCTTAATGGAAAAGCAATAGATCTTTCTTAAGCTAATGTTCCAGCTAACCTGAGCTCGGTCAATCTGAGGAAAAAGAAGTACACAGAAGAATCTCTAAACGTCCGAATATTTCTTAACTAACTGCCTAGCATGCTAACAACTCGTACACCGCAACCCCATAACTTTTCAATCTTCACTACAGAACTTACTCCTTACCTGGTCCCCTTCAAATCTGCTCTCGGCTTTCTGCTTTCTACTGACTCCTTGTCAGCCAATATTCCTGGTAATACCGGGACTGGCCTTGAAAGAGTTTATCGTTCTCTTATCAACAAATACGCCGTAGGCTGCAGCTGCCGCTCCGATTATCAAAAGCAGGATAATGACCACGAGACAACCTTTTAAGTAAATAATACTCAAATGCTATTCATTCCTTTTTATAATCTATGTCCTTATACTATTATATGGTTAATAACTGATCTAGTCTTCATTCTATAAATTCTATTTTTGGTAGCTATGGTAAATGATCAACAAAAAATTCTAGAGGTAAACAATCTGACTAAGGACTACACTACTTCTTCAGGAGAAACCTTAAGAGCGGTGGCCGGAATTGATTTCACCGTAGACGATGGTGAAGTCTTCGGCCTGCTGGGACCAAATGGGGCCGGAAAAACTACGACGATCGGCATGCTTACAACCAGAACCAAAATAAGCGGAGGCAGTGCCTCTATATCCGGTTTTGATATAGCAAAAGATAGTATGAACGTCAAAAAAGTGATCGCGGTGGTGCCGCAATCAATAAATCTTGATCGAAGTTTGAGCGCCAGGGAAAACCTGATCTTTCACGCCAAGTATTTCGGAGCCGAAACCTCTGAGGCCCGCGAAAAAGCCGATGAGCTCCTTAGCGTCATGGGTTTAAATAAAAGAGCGCACGATTACCCCGCCCAATTCTCCGGCGGTATGGCTAGGCGCCTCCTCATAGCCAGAGCTCTCATGCATAATCCGAAGATCATATTCCTTGATGAGGCTACTACCGGTCTTGACCCGCAGTCTAAACTCATGATCTGGGATAAAGTAATCGAGCTGAAAGATGAAGGCCGCACCATATTTTTAACGACTCACAACATGGATGAAGCTGACCGTCTTTGTGATCGCATAGCTATAATGGACGCGGGAAAGATATTAGCCCTCGATACCCCGGTAAATCTAAAAAAAATAGTAAAAGGCGGTAACGTTATCGAACTTCAGACAAAATCGGATTGCCCGCTATTAAAAGGTTGGCTGGAAGATGAGTTGGATGGTATCCAAAATATCGAGAGCTCCCCATCTTCACTCCGTCTCTTTTTGGATCGTCCGGAAGAGAATATGATCAGGGTGATCGAGATAGTCAGGGTTCACGGGGTCGAGCTTGACTCAATACAACTTCACGGGGTCACCCTTGAAGATGTATTCATTCATTTAACGGGAAAGGGCTTACGAGAATGAACAAGTCGACATTTCAAGCACTCTTAGTCCGCGACCTTCGAGTCCTTGCAAAAAATTATCCCGACTTTATCCTGCGTATCGGCGTGAATCCCATCTTTCTAGCTTTCGTTTTCGGTTTCGTCCTCCCAAAGACCGGAGGGATCCCGGAATCCTTTGCTAACATCATATTTCCCGGGATTCTGGGCCTTAGTATTATGAGCGCCGGCGTTCAGGGAACAGCGATACCCCTGGCCTGGGATTTTGGGGCGACAAGAGAGATTGATGACCGGCTGATGGCACCAATCGATCCTGTTTGGGTGCTTGTGGAAAAGATCATCTTCGGCGCCTTCCAATCGCTGGCGGCGGGCATTATAGTATTTCCGGTCGCGTATCTCCTCATGAAAGATAACCTAAGTCTCGAACTGACCAGCCTACCTTTACTTATCATCGTAATCTTATTATCCAGCTTCATCTCGGCAACTCTTGGGATGGTCATGGGAACCGTCTTCGAGCCGATGCGGTTTGCCATCATGTTCGCGACGATTATAATCCCGATGATATTCTTAGGAGCGACCTACTACCCGTGGGCTGCTCTTAGCGATATCCCGTGGCTAAAATGGGCGATCCTCGTCAATCCCCTTCTTTATATAAACGAGGCCTACCGGGCGATCCTTACCCCGTTCGTGCCCCACATGAACATATTTTTCTCGATGTCCGGCCTGATCGTAAGCCTTACAATTCTATTGTACGTCGCTAAGATCGGTTTTGATAAAAGGGCGTTTAGCTAGAATACCCGGGAAACTTTTACAACATCTCTAGAAACCAATCAGCGGCTAGACCGCTTACAATTTCCAGAGCTCCGTCTTCTTCGAAAAGATGGGTCGCCCCGGGTACTATCTCTAATTTTTTAAGAGACCTCATCTTTTTCATAGCCGATTCATTTAAGCTGATCACCTGATCGTCCGCGCCGCCAACGACCAATAGGGTCGGAGCTTTTACCGTTAAAAGCTCCTCACCGGCCAGATCAGGTCTACCGCCTCTGGAGACGATAGCGTAAACGCCGCCCTCTTTCGCGTCCGCTTTTAGCGCTGCGGCCGCACCAGTGCTGGCACCGAAGTAGCCTATTTTAAGATCCTTATATTCGTCGCTTGCCGTCACCCAATTCTTAGCTTCTATCAACCTTTTGGAGAGAAGATCGATATCAAACCTGAACTCTGTTGTGACTATATCTACCTCTTCCTCTTCAGGAGAGAGAAGATCAATAAGAAAAGTAGCAAATCCCTTAAACTGGAGATATTTGGCAACGCTTTTATTTCTAGGGCTGTGCCTGCTGCTGCCGCTGCCGTGGGCGAAGATAATCAACGACTTCGGACTGTCCGCAGTGACAAGTGAACCCTCTATATCACCGCCATCTACCTTGATTGATATTATTTTTTCATCATAGTTATTCATGCGTAAAACATCCCATCCAACTCAATCCACTATCCGCTCCGGCTCTTTCCATAACACGTCGGTACTGAACAGTTACACCCGTTCGCCGAAATCTTCGCGCCTTAGTCACTTCGAAGTTACCGCCCCTCAGCTGTAGTTACCTCGTACTTCCCGATACGCAAGATTACATACATCGCCAAGCAAAACTCCTCGTAACGACGTTTTATGTCCATCGCTGCGACTCATCTTACTCCTTACTCTTCACTCCTTACTCCTAACTTAGACCCCTCAACTCTGCTTTCGGCTTTGCGCTCTCTCATTCCTAGCTCCTTACTCTTTACTCCTAACTTTAATTCCCTCACCTCTTTGCTATCGCCAAGGTTGCTTGTATAGTTAGTTACCGAATTGATTTGGGTATATGAGCAATACGTAGTATCTATCCAAATCATGAAAGGATGAAAAAAATGCATCGAGTAGTTCACTTTGAAATCAACGCGAAAGATCCTGATAGAGCATCTGACTTCTACAGGAAAGTATTTGGCTGGAAAATCGATAAGTGGGACGGTCCACAAGACTACTGGCTCGCTTCGACCGGTGAGAGCAGTGAACCGGGAATCGACGGAGCTATCATGTCAAGCGAAAACACCCCTCCGGTTGTAAATACGATAGATGTCGAATCAGCCGAAGAATACGCGGATAAGGTCAAAGAAGCCGGCGGAGAGATCGTCCAGGAGGTAGCAAGCGTTCCCGGAGTTGGTTACCTTGCTTACTGCGCCGATACGGAAGGAAACGTCTTTGGAGTCATGGAGTCGGACGAAAAAGCAGCCTAGCCCTATCTTTTTAAAGATATTAACAACCGCCGTGGTGGTCGCCTTGATCACCATAGGCGGCTGTTCTCTGGTTTCCAACAATGCCGACAATGAAAACAATAACAGTGCCGACTGGAAAGATGTCGAGCTAAAAGACGTTAAAACCGGTGAGACTTTTAAAATATCAGACTTTTCGGACACAACTATTCTGCTGCAATCCTTTGCCGTATGGTGCCCTACATGCAAATCACAGCAGGATGAATTTGAAAAACTTAAAAGGGATGAGGGCGACGACATAAAGATAGTTTCAGTCGATACCGACCCTAACGAGAAGACGAGCCGGGTGATCAAGCATATCGACAGGTTTGGATATGACTGGGTATTCTCTATTGATCACAATAACTTCGCTAAAAAACTTGTCGATGAATTTGGGATAAACGTAGTAAACGCCCCAGCCTCGCCGGTCATCCTGATCGACAAAGATCAAAATTCAAGGCTGCTTCGATCCGGTTTAAAGCGAAAGGACCGTTTAAAAGAAGAGATCGAAAAAGGAGCATAGCGATGATTCTAATAGAGTTTTTGGAATCGTCTCCTTTTCTGCTAGCCATGATAACATCCTTTAGTCTGGGTATCGCCGCCAACCTCAACCCCTGCGTCCTCCCTCTCTACCCCGGGTTTCTTGCCTTTTTAGCAAATAAGCCCGGCATAGAAAATAAAAAAAGGTTTACCCGAATCTCCGGGCTGCTCGTCATCTCCGGGGTACTGGTATTTATGTTGATAGTCGGCTTAGTTACGGCAAGCCTTGGGTTATCTATCAATAATTTTATTTCAGTCGTATCACCTATCGCTTTCATGATTTTAATTTTTGTAGGATTTCTATTAATACTAAATGTCGACTTTTCTAAACTAGGCGCCTTGGTCCCGCATAGAAACATCAATACTAAAGGCAGCCCCTACAGGTCCGCTTTTTTATATGGTTTTTTCTACGGACCAATCGTTATCCCTTGTAATGCCCCTCTAGTTTTTGCCGTCTTTGCCTATTCTTTTGGCGCGACCAGTTTTATCGAAAAGTTTTCGATATTTATGGCTTTTGGACTCGGGCTTGGCCTTCCGTTACTGCTTTTATCTTTACTATCAAGCGCTAGGGGTTCCTGGCTTATAAAGCAGTTCTCGACCCATCAAGCGTTTATAAACAGATTAGCAGGTACCTTACTGGTCATATTGGGTATATACGAGCTAGTTTACGTCTTTAGGATCTTTGGTTAATCACATGAATATTAAAGGATTTACGAAAATTTTATTCATTACAACTATAGCCGTAGCGTCGATATCACTTATCGGTTGCCAGGACGTTAGTTCACCTATAGAAAAGCTTCCGGGGATCGAAAAGAAAGAGAAAGAGGAAAAGATAAAGATGACAGATCGCGGTGTTAAATTTATAGTCGATCCCGAAAAGATTGTCTCGGGAGGTCCGCCTAAAGACGGTATCCCATCTATCGACGAGCCTAAGTTCGTCTCCGTTGAAGAAGCCGATAAATTCATAAGAGACGATGAGCTAGTCTTGGCTCTCGACTACAAGGGGGTAAAGCGCGTCTATCCCCTGCAGATACTAGTCTGGCACGAGATCGTCAACGATGACGTAGCCGGTGATCCGCTAGCAATAACCTACTGCCCTCTTTGTGGGTCGGGGATCGCCTACAGCCGAATTCTGGACGGAGATGAAGTCGAGTTCGGTACCTCGGGAAAGCTATATAACTCAAATCTTGTCATGTACGACAGGAAGACAAACTCGTACTGGTCACAGATCGACGGTAAAGCCATTGTGGGAGAATTAACCGGTAAAGAACTGACACCGGTATCGCTTGACACTGTTGTCTGGAGAGACTGGAAAAAGGAGAACCCCGATTCTGAAGTCTTAAGCCAGGACACCGGATTCGACAGAGAGTATGGAAAAGATCCGTACGCGAACTACTACGAAGACAGTTTTATATTTTTCCCTGTTGAAAACGAAGACGACAGGGTGGCGCCAAAGACCGTCGTCTTCGGAATAAAGGTAGACGGGACATATAAGGCATATCGTGAAGATGATCTAAAAAAAGAGAAGGAGATAAACGACGAGATAGATGGGGTAAGGATCAAAGTAAAAAGAGAAAAATCAGGAAAAGTGACCATCACAAACGAAGAGACCGGTAAAGAAATAGTTAAAGAGAGAGGTTTCTGGTTTGCCTGGTATGCTTTTCATCCGGATACCGATCTTTACGAAAAAAATAATTAAAACAAGTAGCTACTTCAACGAATTTTAGGAGGTACCTTGCTTCAACTAGTCGATATCGGAAGACAATCGCTCGATTCTTATAAATCCATCATCGGTGAAGAAAAGATCAACGAGCTCAGAGAAGTTGCAAAACCGCTTCGGTCTCTTCGGGTGCTACATATCAACGCGACCCCTTATGGCGGCGGGGTATCTGAGATATTAAGATCGCTTGTCCCCCTTGAAAATGACCTGGGACTTGATGTGGAGTGGAGAATAATATCAGGAGATGAGAAATTTTTTAAAGTAACTAAAGGTCTTCATGATGCCCTGCAGGGAGAACCTCACGCTCTGGGAAGAAGAGAGGAGAGAGAGACTTATCTCAATTATAACTGCCTGAACGCTCGCGAGCTAAACCCAAGCGATTATGACATAATCATTGTCCACGACCCCCAACCGGCGGCCATGCTTGACTGCTCTAAAGATACCGGCCGCACTAAATGGGTGTGGCGATGCCACATAGATACGTCTGAGCCAAATCTCGAGGTGTGGGATTTTATTAACGATTTCATTAAGGCATACGACAAGACAATTTTTACTATGAAGGAATTTATACCGCCTGACTATTCCGCCAATAACAGCGTAATTACGATAGCGCCGGCGATCGACCCTCTTAGTCCTAAAAATATGGAGATAAACGACAATATGTCCAGCGGCATTCTTTCTTGGCTCGGAATGTTTCCCGGTGAGCCCTTTATTACGCAAGTCTCTCGTTTCGATAAATGGAAAGACCCGCTCGGAGTCATCGAGGTCTATAGGTTATTAAAAAAACATGTTCCAAAGATCCATCTGGCGTTAGTAGGTTCCATGGCATTGGATGATCCAACGGCGTGGGATATTTACTCAAAATTGGCTGAAATCGATACTAAAGACCCGAACCTTCATCTCTTTACAAATCTTACCGGTGTCAGCAGCGTAGAAGTCAACGCTTTCCAAAGGCGATCTAAGGTGGTCATCCAAAAATCAATTCGCGAGGGCTTTGGCCTTGTCGTTTCCGAAGCGCTCTGGAAAAAAACCCCCGTTGTTGCCGGTAACGCCGGCGGAATCCCCCTCCAGCTTCAAGGGGGTGGCGGTTTCTTGACCGAATCGATAGAAGAATCGGCAGCGAAAATCTTCTATCTTCTCCAGAATCAGCGTGAAGCAACCGAAATGGCGGAGGCCGGTCATGAATATGTTAAGGATAATTTCTTGATAACGAGGCTGGTAATGGATGAGTTGAAATTATTTACTGAATTGATGGCGAGTCCAAGTCCTTTGTAGAATTCCTACTTTGATATGCACTTAGACCCTTCATCATTCGGCTAAAGGAGCATTGCGGATTCAAAAATCCGGATGAGAGATTATCTTAAATTTTTGGGAATAATCATAGTGCTATGAACACCGACAACGACACGTATCGACGTAACGGCTCATTTATTGTGCTGGACATAGACCACAAGATCATTTTCATTAATGATCCCGCTCGGGCGATGCTCGGGCTTGATCGTATCGACGTTGTCGATAGATATATTGATGATAAAAAGATTTCAAAATTTACAAAGGGTTTGAGGCGGCTAAAGGACGAATGTAATACCTCTGCGTTATCTGATATGAAGATTGTGAGTGAGCGCCCGCTCAGGAGAAGAGAAGATTCTAAGGCATACGTCTCGTATGAAATATCCCCCCTTAAAAAAGGCGGTATAAATATCGGCAGCGTCATCACTTTTTCCGACTCCGATGAGTTGAACGCGCTAAGAAAAAAAATGATCGATAGCGACATAAAATTTAAGGCGATGATAGACAATCCCTCCAGCCTGATCATGGTCCTGGATGAAATGGGCAAAATCATTGATTTTAACCAAGTAGCAGCCGATTTTTTTAGTGTAGTTATAGATCAGGTAATTGGCGCGAATTATTTTGATATGTTGGCGGATCAAAAAAAACGCGATCAGTATTTAGAAAAATTTAAGAAAATACTTACTGGCGAACCACTCGTCCGCTACTCTGACACAATGCAAACCGCGAACGGTCTTAGAACTGTTGAGTGGAACGCGCATAAATTCACAAACAATAAAGGGGTTTTAATCGGGGTAGTGGTCATCGGTAATGATATTACCGAAAAAAAGAGGATCGAAAAAAAGCTGATAGAGAATGAGGAGCGGTACAGAAGCCTTGCCGAGACTTCTGAGGACGATATCTTTATTTTAGATAAGGATATTCGTTTTACGTACATAAATCAGGTGGGGGCTAAAAGACAGGGCTTGACGCAAGACGAGTATGTCGGCAAAAGCGCGAAAGAGCTTTTTCCACCCAAGGTGGCTAAGCAGATGAAGGACCATGCCAACCTAGTATTCGAAACCGGCAAACCCGTAATCGATGAGAGCCAGATCCCGTTTAAAGATATAGTAATCTACCTTGATACCCGACTCCTTCCTCTAAAAGATGAAACTGGTAAAGTAACCGCCGTCATGGGCGTTGCCAGGGACTATACTAAGATGAAAATGGCTGAAGAGGCCGTTAGAAAAAGTGAAGAGAAGTATCGCACCCTGTCTGAGACCTCTCCAGACAGCATATCCATAATAAGTCTGGATAGGAATTTCGAATATATGAATGAAGCCGGTCTAATGAAAATGAAAAAGAAAAAAGACGAGGTAATCAATAAAAGCATTAGATCGCTCCTCCCAAAAGATTCGATCGATCTCACGGAGTCGAAAATCAGACAAGTCATTGAAACCGCGGGGGTCGTAGAGTATGAAGACGTGATCGATTTAGGAGTGGGCAGATTTTTTCACGATACAATATTAAGCCCGATTTATGACCAGACGGGCAGTATCTCCTCGATCCTGGCGATATCCAGGGATACAACCTCTAAGGTAAGATCAAAACAATTAAGCGAATCGTTAAACAGAATCAATACCTCCTTAAGCTCATCGCTCCATTCAAATGAAATTATGAGAATCGGAACAGAACAGGCTACGGAAGCTATGGAAACAAAGGGCTCTTTAGTCTTTCTAAGAGATGAAATAGGGTGGAAAATCGCAAGCGTTGCCTGCCCTGATATTAGCGATCTACTGGGTGAATCATTTAGTGTAAGTGAATTACCGATTGCCTTGAAAATCATTGAATCGAAAAAAGTGATTTCCATAAATAATATTCAGGAAAGCGACGAGGTTCTTAGCCATATTCAAAATGCTTGTGGTAGCTGCGATATGTTAGCTGCGCCTCTTATATCGAAAGATGAGGTAACGGGAATAATCTTATTTATCAACACGAAAGAATCAAAAAAATTTTCCAGTGAAGAAATCGATTTCGCGACTAAACTTTCCGTCTCTATTTCGCTAGCCCTGGAAAACGCGAGGCTCTACTCGGAAGAACGAAACATCGCGGATACGCTTCAAGAATCACAGCTCATACTTCCCGATGAGATCGAAAAGATAGAACTGGGTCACATATATCTTTCAGCTACCGAGGAAGCTCAGGTAGGAGGAGACTTTTACGATGTCTTTGAACTCGACCATAACCGTATCGGAATAATAATAGGTGACGTGTCAGGGAAAGGTCTTCCGGCTGCCAATCTAACGACTATCGTAAAGAATACGATCAGGGCATATAGTTACGAGAACGCATCGCCTGCGAATATCGTTTCAAAAACTAATAAGGCAGTAATCTTAAATAGCGACGATCTCACGTTTGTGACAATGACCTTCGGGATCTTAGAAAAATCAACGGGTGTCTTTAAGTATTGCAATGCCGGTCATCCGCCGGCGATAGTAAAGAGGGCTGACGGCATCAGTATGCTGAAGCCAAACTCGTCAGTTATCGGGATATATGAAGACTTGTCTTTTATCGACGATAAGATCCATATCTATGAAGACGATGTCCTCTTTTTTTATACCGACGGGCTGATAGAAGCACGGGCTGACGGCGAATTTTTTGGTGAGGATAGATTGATCGAGATAATCAGGTCGACGTCCGCATCAGACGCCACTACGCTCGCAAAACATGTTTACAGACTTGCAAATAATTTTACAGACGGAAAATTAAATGACGATCTAGCGATTCTGACAATTGAATATAAACCGGAGAAGGTATTGCGTCTGGTAAGTTAGCGTGAGAACGCAAGGAGTGAGAGAGTAAGGAGTCAGGAGTTAGGAGTGAAGAGTAAGGGAGTAAGGCCGTTAGAGCGTAAAGCGTGTAAGTCGTAAGCAATAAAGCATATAAGGCGATTACTAAGTCTTCCCGGAATAAGGCAACTCAGCCGTCGCGATCTCCGGTAACTGGTCATTTCGAAAGTGGCGAAGCCAACTGAAGAATCTCCCGCAACCTCTGCACTTGACTTTAGTTTTTTGATCTTTAACGTTCTCACGCTTTACGGACCTTAAGCAATGATGCCTTAGGTGCTATTATTGTACCCTAACTCCTTACTCTCTCACTCCCTTACTCCTGACGCCTGACTCCTTCCCTTACCCCGCGATCCGATCTTAGCCCCTAGGTCTTCGCAGGCGAAAAAGAATCCTTGCGACAACGATGGGTAGGCGGCGACAGTTGCTCCTATCTTGTCAACGGGTATTCCAGCATTCATAGCCAGAGCCGCCAGGTGTATAAGGTTTCCGGCATCCGTACCAACGATGTGCGCCCCTAATAGTTTTTTTGATGGCCTATCCGCTATCAACTTAATAAGTCCGGTCGTATCTTCATTTATCTTTGCCATAGGTATGGCCGAGTATGGTTGGTTGAGTACCTCGATTGAATTTTCAGCACTTGCCTCATCTTCGGTCATGCCGACGCTTGCGACCTCCGGGTGGCTGAACATTATCCGGGGAATTACCCGGTAATCCCTGTCTGTCTTTACAGTGGAGAACATATTGTTTGCAGCCAGCCAACCTTCATAGACAGCTACGTGCTCTAGCTGCAGTGACGCGATAACGTCTCCGGCCGCGTAAATTCCGGCTCCCGAGGTCTGAAGATGATCGTCGACTTCAATTCCCTTGTGGCCATACTTGACCGATGACGACTCCAGATCCAGCGATGAAAGGTCAGCTCCCCTACCGGTTGCGATAAGTATAGTTTCAGCATCTATCTGCAATGCGTCACCCTTTGATGACGCATTGATTCTTACTCCCCCGCCTGTCGCTTCTACCTTTTTTACTAATGTATTTATAAATATGTTCATTCCTTGCTTTTTTAAAGCCTTAGTAAGTAGAGCAGATATTTCATCATCTTCATTGGGAGCTAACCTGTCGAACGCCTCGATAACTGTCGTTTCTACTCCCAGGGTGTTAAAAAAAGTAGCAAATTCAAGACCTATGTATGCCCCGCCGATGATCGCTATTGATTTGGGAAGGACGTCTAACTCCAGCGCCGTCGTACTGTTTAAAAAGTCCACGGAGTCGAGACCTTCTATCGGGGGAAGAAGCGGCGTTGCGCCTGCAGCTATCAAAACGTTTTCCGACTCTATTAAATCGCCGTCCGCCAAGACTGCCCGATGGCCATTGAACCGTGCCGTAGCGCTTAACAACTCTATCCCGGCTCTCTCTAAAGCTGCGACTCCGGTGTCTCTCATCTCTTTGGTCATATTGTTCTTATGCTCTTTTATTAGATCAAAACCGTCTTTTCGCTCCGTGTTGACACCGTACGCCTCGGCTTTCATGGCTGCCCTGATTAGGTCGGCGCCGTGAAGCAGCACTTTTGTCGGTACGCAGCCCACATTTGTGCATGTCCCCCCAAGCTTGTCTTTCTCAACCACTATTACTTTTTTACCAAGATCGGCGGCGGTCATAGCCGCGGTCGTGCCGGCCGAACCGCCGCCTATCACTAGCAAATCGTAGCTAGAGTCGCTTCTCATTCAGGACACCTAGGCATCAGGATGAGTATCTTTCTTATGCTCTTCTAAGTTATCTACTTGCATTCCACACATTGGACACTTTGCCATACGTGTCACCTCCTTCGTTTTGTTGTTCATTAAGGTATTTCTTATTGCGATAAATAGTAAACCTGTCGTTTTTTAAATATTGAACCAAAGTACTCAATATTCCGTCAATTAAGCAGATTTCTTTAAACCTTTTAGTCCCGGTCCAAGCTCTTCAGACATATATTTTGCCTGACCAGCAAGCATGCCAAGGATTGATAATAGCGACAGTCCTATGCCAAAAAGTATAAAACCCATCCCTAAGAACTGAACTCCACCTGACCAAGCCCTGAGGATCTCAATACTTCTCCACAAATTGACCGGCTCAACATCGTCGGCCAGACTATTGCTGACGCTCTCATTTACCTTTGCCGTATCCCGCGTCTCCTTATCGAAAGCCCAATAATCGGCACTCCATGTCGACAAGACAATACTTGCGACAAAAAAGACGACTATAAGAAGAACGCCGATGATCATAAAAAGCCTGCCCACCGAGCCCATCATCAGCGCTTTCTTTGGATCGGGAGCAAAATCGGCCAACGTACTCTTTGTTTCCATAACTAACCTCCATTCTATTTCAATATATTTCTTTTAATCCTTTTTTCCTTTATGCATTACATGTAAACGCTATTTAGAGAATGAAGGACGGCGTTAGAAAGAAATAGCAAAAGGGTATAAGTAACCAAAGAAGTAATCCTTCGCTTCGAAGGGCAATGGTAAGCTGGATTTTTTAAAGGAGGAAAAAATGAGCACCGAAGAGGTCTGCGATTGCGGCTCAGGTAAAGCCGCCAGCGAATGTTGCGCTCCATGTGCATGCGGCTCCGGCAAGGACGCCAAGGCATGCTGTGCTTCATAATAGGAGAGCCGCGGCAACGTTTGTGAAAGCGCTGATTAATCGGCGCTTTCTTTTTTTTGAAAAATATTCAAGACTGAAATGTCTATTGATTTGTTAATCGATTAAATTAATGGAAATCATAAAGATATTGCCGCATCCTTTGCGGATATTACGTGAATATGCAGCAAGCAATGGGTATGTATTATGATTGTTATAATAAGAAAGAGAGGTGAAAAAGATGGCGAAAGATGTAAACGCGAGCGAGTGGGACGAAGTTATCACCAATTCAAAGAAACCGGTTTTTGTCGATTACTGGCATGAGCAATGCGTCTGGTGCAATAGGTTGGCGCCCGTTTATGAAGAACTATCGAATGAATTTGATGACACGGATTTCGCAAAGTTAAACATTAGAGCGACGGATGAGAATTTAAAGCTGGCGCAGGAGCATGGCATAATGAGCACACCGACTATCAAGGTCTTTTGTAACGGACGTGAGGTCGGAGAGACCGTTGGTTTTATGGAAAAAGATGCTTTAAGAACTGAGTTGACGAGACTGTTAGAGGTCAGCGATGCCTGTCACGGTAGCTCAGAGGCGGCTTAAGCAGCGTCCTCTTTACAAAAGCGCCCCCTTGGGGGCGCTTTTGTTCTTATTTTTCATAATAGTCAAATCTTTTACGACATCGATATCCATACACTTTAACTTAATTGTTAAATTCATCACTCAGGTCACTGACAGCGAAGTGACCGTCAATCTACTCTGATGACCAGGCGGTCCTAAAATCCGGATAGAGCGTCAGTCCGCCGCAAGCATAGATCGTCTGCCCGGTAATGTACGACGCGTCATCGGAGGCTAGAAAGGCCGCTACCGCGGCTATCTCGGGAGCGGTACCGGCTCTTCCCATTGGTATGTGTTTTTCAACACTCTCTTTTTTGGAAGGATCATCTATCCATGACCTGTTAATAGGCGTAACAATAGCTCCGGGCCCGATCGCGTTTACCCTGATCCCATCCCCCGCGTATTCAAGGGCAAGGGTCTTGGTCATATTACCCATTCCTCCCTTGCTTACCGAATATCCGATAAAATCCGGCTTTGGTATTACTTGGTGTACGCTGGAGTTATTGATTATAGCTCCGCCTTCCCCTCTTTTTAAATAATGATCTATAGCTGCCCGGGCACACAAAAAAGCGCCCCTCAGGTTAACGCTTAAAACAAAATCGAAATCTTCAATCGTCGTTTCGGCGCTTGGAGCGTCCTTCTGTACGCCAGCGTTATTTATTAGAATATCGAGCCTTCCCCACTCACTTAATACCTGGCCGAACATATCTTCAACCTCTCCCTCGTTCGAGACATCAGCGCCGACGACGATGTTCTTACAACCCGCCTTTTTCACTTCTTCGCAGGCATGTTCAACCAAAGCTTCCGTCTCCTTGGCTTCATCCGCTGTCTTCCGGTAGTTTATAGCGATATTCGCGCCTTCATCCGCGAATCGAACCGCTATCGCCTGTCCGATGCCCGAAGATCCGCCGGTAACCAGGACGTTTTTTCCCTTTAATCTTTTCATGTGTTAGCCGCTCCCATCGGTCTAGGTCCCATCTGTTTTTTACCCTTTGCCCTCCCCAAATATAGAGCGCTGTTTATAAGTCCGATATGACTGAA
>SDBV01002614.1_pt1 | contig 26859 bp, 28 predicted proteins | sample 2277081 | NCBI WGS metagenome assembly SDBV01 (sample SAMN10402039, study PRJNA504765) | marine sediment metagenome | isolation source: marine sediment core GS10_PC15, 223 cmbsf | place: Arctic Ocean: Southern Knipovich Ridge | collected 2010 | reverse complement strand
ATCATCAACCTATATTTGGAACCGACGCAATGTTGCGCCAAGGATGACAAAGGGGGAGGGACGTATGCAAATCAATCTAAACGCGGATATCGGAGAAGGATTCGGGAAATATCGTGTCGGGCATGATGCGGCTTTGATGCCGCTCATAGGATCGGCGAATATTGCGTGCGGAATGCACGCGGGCGATCCGTCGATCATGGTCGAGACCGTAAAGCTCGCGTTGGGATCAGGCGTGTCGCTGGGCGCACATCCAGGTTTCAATGATTTGTGGGGTTTCGGGCGTCGTCAGATATTCATGAGCGCTCGCGACCTCGAGTACCTGGTCACCTATCAGATCGGAGCACTTCAAGCAATCGCACGTTCGAACGGTGGCGCAGTGACGCACGTCAAACCCCATGGCGCGTTGAACAATATGGCGCACGACGACATTGAATACGCGCTGGCTATCGGGCGTGGCATCAAGGCGGCCGACCCGGATTTGATTTATGTGGCGAATGCGGGTTCTCAAATGGTCCGGGCGGCTTATCAGGTGGACCTCAGGGTCGCCATGGAGTCGTATGTGGACCGTGTCTACGATGACAACGGTAAGATGCTGTCGCGTGACCGGCCCAACGCGGTTATCAAAGATCCGCTGAAGGCGGCGGAACACGTCATCCGCATCATCGAGGAAGAAGCGATCATCTCTGAGTCGGGTAAGAAGATTCCGGCTCGAATTGATACGTTCTGCGTTCACGGCGATGAGCCGACCGCTGTCGCGGTCGTAATCGAACTACACGAGGCGCTGCGTCGTGCAGGCATAAGCGTTGTCACACTGCCCGAACTATTGGCATGAAGGCGCGCTGAGGAAAATAGTATTGGGAACCGTCGCATGAATTGCATGCTTGACGATCTCGACCGTCATATTCTTGAGTTGGTGCAGAAGAACAATTTGGCGACGCATCGCCGAACGCGTCAACTTTTCCGCGCCGGCGGTCGCACACCGTCTACAAGATAACCCGCGTGCGGCTCGCGCTCACACACGAAAGCTTGCGAAAAATCGTCACCGGATGGCTACAGGCACAACATCTTGTCATCGCGCGAACGACTGATCCAAGGTGAACTATGGTCGTTCACGTGTGCAACAGCAGCGGCACTTGAGGGTCGTGACGCGCCTGTCGCGTTGCTTCAACATTGGTAAGCCACAAGCGCATGGCCGTAGACGTCCGCGCAGCGATTGTCTCTAGGCGACTAGCTGGTTGTGGGGACAAGGGAAACTTCACGAAGAGGACTTGTCGCTTGTCCTGTACTCGATAGCGAAAGAAGCCGGTTTGATCGAGTCAAGATAAATGAGGTTATGATCACGCAGTCATATCGATAACGTCACTCATCGACAAAGGCCACCCCATGCGTGCATCACTGCAATTACGAAATGACTGTGATGCCGTCCAGACGAAAACTGCCGGGACAGCAACGCAGGAGCCGAGGTTGGTGGACAACCGGCCAGCGGCGGTGGCGCAACGCGAACTGGCCGAGATGATGAATAACAGCCCGCCCGTGTTGCAGCAACGGGCGCTAAGCGACGCCATTCAGAACAGTCCGCGGATGGCGGCGCAGCGCCACACAATGAATGCGCGCTTTGGCGGGGCAGCTCAACTGCAAGGAGGCGGCGCAATGCCCGCTGAGTTATCGCCCGCGCAGCGCAAAGAAAAACCCAACAATACCGGCCTGCCCAATCAGTTGAAGTCAGGGATAGAGTCGCTCTCGGGCATGAGCATGGATCACGTGAAGGTGCACTACAACTCGCAAAAGCCGGCCTCGCTGCAGGCGCATGCCTACGCGCAGGGCAGCGAGATTCATGTGGCGCCGGGACAGGAGCGGCATGTGCCGCATGAGGCATGGCATGTAGTTCAGCAGGCCCAGGGACGGGTTAAGCCTACGTTGCAGATGCAGGGTGCGACGGTGAATGATGATGCTGGCCTGGAGAGGGAAGCGGATTTGATGGGGGCAATGGCCTTGCAAAGGATGGACAAAGCGCCGGATTTCCCCCTGAGGCCGGCGTCGAATACAACTGCTGACGCATTGCCTGTTCAAAGAGTGCAACAGGAGGCGAGAGTCGAATGGGGCATCACGCATATCGTCAAACTGCAGGACGCATCATTGTTTGGGACCGATGACGCGCTGGCAAATGAAGTTGAACCAATTGACGGCGGTCAGCTGAAGAAGGGCGACATGCTGGTGATTGATGATGCACCGGTCGTTATTTCAAGGCGCGGATCGAATCAGGAGAATCGCGAAAAAAGAGCGGAAGATAAAGAGGGAAATAAAGTATATCAATGGTTGCGCGTTTTGAAAATAATTCCATTAAACGGGAAGGAGCGTGATTTTTCAGGTGATGCTGCCATGTATGTCAGGAAGGAGACTATTAAGATATTGTCGGAATCGAGTGGGCAGCAACCGGGCGGTCTGAATAAAATCTCCTTGGCTAACATCAAGGATTGGGAAGGCGAAGAAATACCAGAAAAATTGAGGGAAATCGCAGAAAAATGGAGGCATCAAGGTGAACTCCGTAGAACAAAGAGCAAGGGCGTACTCGATATAGATGCATTGGACATGAAACGCAAAAGCGAAGGAGGGGGTGGGAAGCCGTCAGGGAGAAACTGGGATCAGTACGATGAAGGTGTTAATGTGGCGACCGATGTCGCCGACGAAGAACATGAGCCATTCGTCAAGGAAGGGCAGTGGAGGATTAAAGCGGTTAATGAAGAGACGGATGAGCTGGTAGGTGTATTAATTGTAGAGACTGAAGAGAACGAAGAGACTGAAGATTCTTTATATTTGCGGTGGCTGATTGGGAATCCGGAAATTAAAGGTGGCGGCAGCGCTCTTTTGGCTGCGGTAAAAATATTACTAAGTGAAAAACCTGGCAGTTCCATAGGAGTAACCTCGGCATATTCCGCAAAAGATTCTTACATAAAAGCCGGGTTCAAGCAGGGAGATCAGGAGACGCCAGTACTTCCAGGGCAAGAGTTCGAATTGATTTTAACTGCAGAGGACGAAGACGCTCTAAAAATTCCCGAGAAATATAAGGGCTTTAAGCCTGAGAGGTACGATTTCGAGGGAAATAAATAGCTCGAGCAAGAAATCTTGCGGAAGGCTACTTGGAGTTTTTGCCTGCGCCAGAAGCAGACCAGTTTTTTCTTCGAGTTGTCGGTTACGGTTATGGATGGTGCTGCTCACGTGCCGGCGGTCGTTCAGGATGGTGTGGTGCATCGGCATCATCTATGCCTCGGACATTCCTAATGAGGGATTTCAGCGGTTCACCGTGGCCAACGAGCTGGCGGTAACGATGCGACCGACAGGAAACGGCCAAATCACGGGCCGGTGAGCCGGCGAATGACTTGGGCCTTGTACTGACGCCGATGCCAGAAGTGGCCACACGGCTGCGAGCGACATGGTTCGACTGGCAGCCTGTCTGGCCACAATTGCTTTACGGTGAAGGACGAATGCGAACTCCCGCCCAATCCCACCGGAGGTAGCCCGCATAGTCGAGACGGCATTAAAAATTATTTCTCGAACGAACAATCCACGTTGAGAATGCCGCCATACGACTGGTCAGTAAGAATGGACCCTGTCGTCGTCAGCGGATTGTCGACGATCATCGACTTCGGCCGGCCTTTACCATTGAAATTAGTCACCTTCGCGATTAACGTCGCGTAGTCTCCATTGCGCAAGGCCAAAAAGCGCGAATATTGATCGGGCGCGGAGTGACACATGATCTGAACCCTGGTCTGGACCATTGGGCCAATTCCCAGCAGGCCGGCATGAACTTCAGTGATATACGGAATGCTGAAGGATCTGGTGGCGCTGGCCATTTGCACGTCGCCATACAATGCCATTCCCGAAGTAGGCCGCATTACCCTTCCATCAATTCGATATACCTTGCCAGCATATTTCATCGTGACATCGGTGGAGTCCTGCTTTTGCCGCAATGCTTCAGCCACCTCGTTTGCCAAATCCACCGCTTTAATATCTATAATCTGGCCGGTTCCGAGCTTGCTTTGCGCGGCCGCGGCGACGCTCGCACCCGCTGCGTCCATCTTCACATTCGCAATGACGTTACACATGCGGTCGCGCATCACGTTGGGATCGACAATCTGGTCACGGGTCAATTGGGCGATAAGCGTCAGACGCCCCGACGACTTCTGCGCGCCGGCGAGCATCGGATAATCATGCCCTCCAGCTGGGTCTTTTACGATTATCGTCACTTTGCCGAAGGTATTGTCGACCTGATCCGCGCCGACCTGCATTCCTTGATCCATGGCGATTTTTTCAACCTGCCCAATCGCGCTATGGACATCCAGATCCTGGAGTTTCACGAATGTCGCCAAAGTGGCGCCATTACGCGGATCGCCGCTACTCGTAAAATTGCGTCCGCACTCGGTGGAAGCATAAGAAGGCGGAGCGGGAATCGATGCATTCGGCATATCGGCACAGGCAGACAGTAGACTGAGTGCCAACGATGCGATCCAAAGGAGCTTGATTTTCATGGGTGTCGGGTAACGAGTTTTTCTCGATGCGGCACACAAAGATCCGCCGCACATTGTTAAGTCATTTTTAAAGATCGGTTTGTCAGACAAGCGCACGATACCACAAGACATTTGGCGTTTGTGTGGCGGACCTGTTACCCCCAATTAGACGGAATGGTAGACAAGTAATACGCCGTGGTTTCGAGGTGTGGACTCCCGCAAATTCGCCTGCCCATTGCCAACGACCTGAGCCTAGGGACCAAGGGTCCATTCCTGGCTGAACTAAGAGTGCAGAGACTCAAGAGAGGGGCTGGCGGGGAGGGGGATTGCGATTCTGGCGGTTTTGGAGCGGGTGTGCCGTAGACCGGAGACGCCGCTCGGCAAAAATGCATTGATTCCATTGCGGGCGCGAGGCTCGGCCAGAATTGGGCGCGATTATTCCTGGACCATCGATATTGCATCGTTGCGCGACGACACTGCGCTGTTTTCATTGATGCACCAACCCGTCACGCTCTGGATTCAACAGCAGACCCCGTATTGGTTGATCCGCAACTCGCGGCGTGGGGTGAACGAGGCGCGTCGGCGTACGGTGTATCGCCAGATGGCGGGCGGTGCATAAAAAACGCCTGCTCATGGCAGGCGTTTCGAAGCACGAGATTTTGGAGCTTTTAGCTTGTTACCGGTCGAAGCGTTGCCGCTCTGCAGGCTGTCTTGATTGCGTTCAGCGAACGGCGTAGCCTACGCATCGAATTTGACATAATATAAACAGCTTAGCTAACTAATAGCTGGCGTTACACCTGCGGGAACCAAGCCCCACAAGCGTTAGCGGGTAGCGCCAGCCACCGAAAACCCTTGGAAAAATTTTCCAAAGCGTCCATCCAAAAGTCGCGGTGACGATCATCGCGGGCGCGCTCAGCGTGCGTCGCCGCGACGACTTCAAAAGCCCTTACACCCAGAATCTCCGCGACCCGAAAGCAGGTGTCTTCGTCGAAGGTGGATTTGCCGTTGCGATAGGCGCTGACGGTTGAGCGCGTGACGCCCAGCGCCTTAGCGGCAGCATAGTCAGAAGGCAATTCCAAAGCAGCCTTAACAGCGTCAAGCCATTCAATCGTTGTTTTCATTGACAACCCCAGTTAATTCAACCCGGTGTCAAGACTATCCGAACGCTCGACCAGAGGCAACGTTCGACGTAACCAAACGTTCGATCACGGTTGACATGTTCGACCGTGTCGAACTATAGTCCACCCGTCGTCCCGGCAACCGGTTCCCAACCCCGCCGGTGTTGGATTAGCTACCCAGCCGCCGGGCGACTTTCACTAAATGCATCGTTCAAGGGGTTGAACAAGGGGAGGTCAAATGCAAGTTTCGTTGCAACAAACGCTTACACCTTCGGCATTTGCACGTCAGCCCATCGCATCTTCTTTGTTCTCAAATGGACTTAAATTTTCATTTAGTCCACAAGTAGACTGCGACGCCCGGCGTGACATGTGCTGGATGGACAGAATGAAAACGATCGAGTACGCAACCGACACGAACGCCGCGTTCGAATAGCCAGAATCAATCAATATTGCAGTGGAGATTTCATAGTGAATATGAATCGGACTACTAACGTAATAGGCGACGAGTCGGATGCGATTCGTCGCGAGTTGAATGCACACAACGAAGTGCAACGCGCGCGCTACCGGGCGCGTTCAGCAAGCTGGCATGTGATACATGCGCGCCGACAAGGGCGCCCGCACCTGAGCGCCGTAGGTGTCGCATGACGGATGTCGATGTCGAACAGGCGAAGCCGCGAGCAGTGGCCCCGGGTGTCGTGGAGTGTGGTCCGTACTTTGAGCAGCACGCACGCGGCGGCTACTTCATGGTGGGGAAGCGCCAGATTCACTGGTACGAAGAAAATATCCAGCTGGGCGGCACGTATCTGCTGACGCGCGACGAGGCGCTTAGTGCTGCGTTGCATGAGACAAAAGGGCGCGTGTGATTCCCGCGATCCCACCCAACGAGCTGAGGCAGGGACTCGGCGAACTGATTGAAGATCTCGCCGCGTTTGGCGTTGGCGCCGGGGTGATGGTGCCCCCGTTCGTCCTGTACGCCCCGGCGCGTACCGCGCGCGGAGACCTGGCCGCAGCCCGTGCGCTGGATGAGCTGCGGCCGCTCCTGAACAAGATGGCGCGGCGGCGCCGGGTCATTCGATAGGGCATTCCATGGAAAAACCGAAACTCGACAGGCCTATGCCCCTGTGGGCAATCTGGCTGATCTCGCTACTTGCCATCCTCGCGTGGTGTGGCGTGCATGGAGAGACGCAGGACCATTACGCCGTACCGGTGCAGCCGGTTGTTTGTAGTTGATCGACTAGGGGATAACGAATGTACGTCTATATCGAATCCGAGCGCGCCCGTGACAGCGAAGGATTTACCAGCGTGAATTACACCGTAGGTTTCTACGATCCGTCCGGCAAGTGGCGTCCGGAGTCGGATTGTGGTTCGCCAGAAGAAGCGGCCGGCCGTGTTGCCTGGCTGAACGGAAAGCCTGACTGAGCCAGGTGGATCGCAATGATTTACGGCTCTGTCTGTTCGCGTATGCGCTGCAAGTGGGTACGAATTCACCTGGCCGACTCACTTGCGGCGGGTGAGTGATGTGGATCTACGCGAACGCGGCGGAGACCGAGCTGCCGAAGCTGCCGGCTGTGCAGAAGGCACGTAAGCGCCTCCCGTACAAATGGTATCGACGGGCATACCGGACGGCGGAAGTCGCGGGGCGCGAAAGCGCCCGCAAGATGGGTGCGCCGTACATGTTCGATATGGCCGCGGCCGAGCGCAGCATGAGCGCGTTTGTCGGCGAACACGCGCCAGATTCAATGCCGGTGCGTCCCGACGCTTCCGACTACGAAATCTGCATGAAGGCGCGCAGGCTCGCTAATGATGTTGTGCTTCGTGCGCTGGGTCTCAACGTTGCCCAGGCGCTCGTGGTCGCTGCGCGCACCTGTGCGGCATATGGCGTGCCTATGCCAGCGTTTGATGATCCGGCGCAACAGGTGCTGCGCGTGAAGTGTGAACTGTGGTGGCGCCGCCAACTGCGACGGTTGCATATCCGCACGCTGGAACATTCAAATATCCGCCTGCATTACGTTCACTACAAGGCCGAGCCGTATGCGAGCGATGAGGCAGTGCGCCGGCGTATCGCGCAAAACCGGCGCAACGCGGCCACGCTCGAATCGGTCTCGCTCGAAAACGAACTCGGCCACCGTTTCACGCTTGCCGAGCTGGCGGCAAAGAGCATTTCCAACAAAGCACTCAAGCGCGGTGAACTGATGACGCGTCTGCGCGGCTGTGAAGATCTCGCCGTGGCGGCTCATTTCGAGGGCGTGATGTTCACGCTCACCTGCCCAAGCCGCTTTCACGCAATCCGGCAATTGGGTAACGGCTCCCGGTTCATTCCAAACAAGAAATACAACGGCGCATCGGCTCGCGACGGGCAAGTGTATCTGCGCAAGGTGTGGGCACGGATTCGCGCGCAACTCAAACGCGAGGGCGTGACCTATTTCGGGATGCGCGTGGCCGAGCCGCACCACGACGCCACACCGCACTGGCACGGTCTGATTTTCTCGAACAACATCGATCGCGTGTGCGCGGTGATTCGCGCCCATGGTCTGCGCGATTCGGGCAATGAGGCAGGCGCGCAGGAACGGCGCGTGAAGTTTCAGCGGATCGACAGCGCCAAGGGCTCGGCAGTTGGCTATATCGCGAAGTACATCGCGAAGAATATCGACGGCCACGCGGTCGGCGACCACAAGACGCAGGAGGGCTACATCGTCCAGGCGGATATGTGGGGCGAAGACGAAATTACGCCATCGCAGCGTGTCGAAGCGTGGGCCGCGCTTTGGGGTATCCGCCAGTTTCAACAGTTCGGCGGTGCACCTGTCGGCGTGTGGCGCGAGCTGCGGCGTGTGAAGGCCGAAGACTTGCCGCCGGCCGAGGAATCGCCGGAAATCGTGGCGGCGTGGCATGCGGCGCAGAAGACCGAAACCCACAAGGCGGACTGGGCTGAATATGCGCGAGCGATGGGCGGCATCGCGGGCGAAGAACGCCTGATCTACGTTAAACGCACCACACAGCACCGCGAAGGCCGGTACGGCATTGCGCCAGTCAAGGTGCCGCACGGTGTTGCAGCAACGGGCACTGCTTACATCGTAGACGGTATGTGCGCGTACTCGAAGGAAACAGAGATTTTTGTTCCGGCCACTCGCTACGAGTGGCGGAAGGTTCAGCGCAGCGGCGAAGCCGCGAGCACTCGGACTCGTGTCAATAACTGTACGCGCAGCGTTTGGCCAGGGGTGGTCGATCCAGTTGCGCATCTGGATCACAGCAACGAAATCAGCGTCAGCGGGGAAGGGAACGGCGTGAAATGGGGCCAATGGAACCTGTAGAGCGAGGAATTCCCGTGACACAAATGCAAATCGATTGCCCGTGCTGCGGTGGCGAAATTGACGCACGCCATACCGAAGGTCTGTCTACAACGCTGCGCCGCATGTACTTCGTTTGCGAAGACTGCGGCTATCGCACGCCGGCGGGGTTCGAAATCCTGTTTTCGTTGTCGGCGTCGTCCCGGCCGCGAGAAGGCGTGTCGCTCGAAGTGCGGCCGTCGACCATGCTGCGCGGCGCGGTGAACGCGCGGACGACGTTGAATCGGGAGACCCGGCCGTGAGATTCACGATCGCTTGCCCGCACTGTGGCGCTCGCGGAATTGCGCGAGCGATGGAAAAGAAGTCGGCGACAAACTGGGAGATAGACTTTCAGTGCGATGACGTGACGTGCGGTCACACATATCGAACGAAGCTCGAAATGTTCCCGCCCGAACTGCCGATACCTAAACGGCAGAGGCGAAGCAACACCGAATTGCAGTTTGACCTTTAACCAGCTCCGGGGGAGCGAAACGGGATGACTATGCCAATGAGACCACCACCAGCGTTACTCGCACTCGCGGCCACCATAACTGCGGCCTGTCTATCGATACTGGCCGGATGGCAGCGGGGCGGCTTATTTGCGGAGCGTGTGCTCCTGGTCTGCGTGGGCATCGTGCTGGTTGTCGCCGCTCACCTGCTCCCCGCATTGTGCCGTCCGCATGGTTGGCGGATTCGGGCGCTCGGCTTAGCGCTTTGGATCGGCTGCATGACAGCAACCTGCTACGGCCACGCAGTGTTTTTCGTCATGGCCGAGAAACACGCCGGCGACTTCCGCGCGGCGGTCGTCCCGGTAGTCTCCGTTCCCGGTCGCAATCTGGCAGAAATCGCCAATGACCGTGCCAGCATCGTCGCGCGACTGGCCCGCGTGACTGAACGTAAGTGCGGCGACCGATGTGCAGCGGTCCGCATCGAACACACGACCCTTGATGCGAAACTCGTTGCACTCGACGCCGAGTCGGCCGAAGTGATGCGTCGCGAATTGGCGCTTGATCGCGCGGACGCCGAGCGCGCAGCGGCGAAAGCTGATCCGCTTGCCGGGTTGTTGACTGATTTCGGCGTCGCCGCCGATCGCGTCGATCTAGTAGCCGGTATGGCGTTTGCAGTGGTGATTGAAGGTGTCGCCTGCTTCTGTTGGTTGCTTGCTCTACGGCCTGCGGAAGCGCCCGTTAAGACAGTCACGCCGGCACAGGACGCCAGTCACGTACTGCCAGTCACACCAGTAATGCGCGCTAGTACACTCGTTGCGCACAGCGGTAACGGGACATCCGGACGGCAGGATGCCGCCACCTTACCGGCGGGCGAGCAGGCGGATGACCTTACCCGTGTGCTGACCGCGACCTGCAACGGAACGCTACGCGGCACAGTCGCCGAGATTCGGAAACACCTTGGATGCTCGCAGGCGAAGGCCGCAACCATCCGCAAACAGCTAGCGCAACAAATTCAATCCAGTCACTTGCCCACTTGATAATGACCGAAGTTGGCCACTTGCGAAGAGTGCATATGTCGCCGGCATTGCGGCCCATAGAGCCTGCGCGACCTCAACGGCGGCTTCCAAGGCGCATCGGCCGTTCGTCCTAGCGCATTGGGATAAGCGTGTTCGGCCATTGCCGTCATTCGAGTATTCCCGTTGGTCGGGTCGTTGTACGTCGGTTTGACGACGTTCGCAGGTTATCGATCGCGAATGACTGCTGTCGCGGAAGGCAAATCTACCTTTGACTCTAATCTGCCTGCTGCGGTGAGGTGCAGAAACGCGTTGCTTTGGCGGGGCGCGAAGCCCGTCCTACCTAGGTCGGCGCCGGCGCGTAGCTGTTACAATCCCGGGAATTGTCGCTAATGTTCTAGCGGCGAGTACGCACTATTAACAGCCGTCGCCGGTAGCTCCACGGTCGCTGAGCCTGCCGGATCAAGGAAAATTATGCTGAACATCATCTGGGGCTCCAACAAAGAAAAGCCGGAAGCCGGAAAGGCTTTGGCTGATCTATTGTCGGTCGTCGAGGAAATAGACGGGTACCTTTACATCGGTTATCCGATTATCGGTTCCCCGCTCGGCCCCGTGAAGTTCGATGCGCTGCTTCTCTCCAAGAAGTATGGCCTTATCGCGTTTGATCTCGTCGAAGGGGTTGATCTCGGGGACTACAAGGCGCGGCTGGATGAAATTGCGTCTATGCTCGAAGTGAAGTTAAAGCCTTACCCGACACTTAAACAAGGCCGCAACCTTCTTTTTGATATCCAGACGTTCGCGTTCGCACCGGCAAAAAGAACGATACCCGCAAACGAAGATCCATATATCTGCACAAACCGTGACAACCTGGTGAAGGAAGTCTTGGAAGGGAAGCCAATTGACGGTGTGGACCTATTCTCCCACCTGTTAGCGGCGATTCAAGTTGTTACGACAATTCGCGCAGGCAAACAAAAGCGCGAACCGAAGAAGCCGAATTCCCGAGGTGCGCGTCTTAAGAAAGTCGAGGATTCGATTGCGAATCTCGATCAACATCAATCCAGAGCAGTCATTGAAACCGTCGAAGGTATTCAACGAATTCGCGGCCTAGCGGGCTCGGGAAAGACCATCATCCTCGCGTTGAAGGTCGCATATCTGCATTCGCAGAATCCTGACTGGCGAATTGCGGTCACTTTTAATACGCGCTCTCTGAAGGAGCAGTTCAAGCGACTTATCAACAGTTTTACAATCGAGCAAACCAGCATGGAGCCCGATTGGGATTGCATCGACATCATTAATGCTTGGGGCGGCCCCGGCGATCGCGAACAAGATGGCATATATCACAAGTATTGCCGCGAGCATAATATTCCATTCTTGGACTTTGGAACGGCCAAGGCCAAATTTGCCTCATCCGACCGCGCTTTTGCGGGAGCATGCGCCGATGCGCTGAAGCATCAGGAAGAGCAAAGGCCTTTGTACGATCTGATTCTCGTCGACGAAGCTCAAGATTTCCCGCCCGAATTTTTGCGATTGTGCTACCGGTTTCTAAGAGACCCAAAGCGACTCGTATACGCTTATGACGAACTCCAATCGCTGACTGGAAACGCTGTTCTTCCACCCGAGGATTTGTTTGGTAAAGATCAGACGGGCAAGCCTGTCGTCACTTTTGACTCGTCTGAAACGGCGGTGCCTCGTCAAGACATTATCTTGGAAAAATGCTACCGAAATCCTCGTCCCGTGCTTGCAACAGCCCATGCGCTTGGCTTCGGCATCTACAGAGATCAGGGACTCGTTCAATTTTTCGATCATGACTCGCTCTGGACAGACGTTGGCTACTCTATCGTCGATGGACCGATCACCCCTGGCCGTCCTGTAACACTCGCACGAAGCGCGCAGACGTCTCCGCTGTTTCTTGAAGATCATTCGGCACCGGATGACTTGATCCAGTTCCTAAGTTTCGAGAGTCCTCTGGCACAGAGTGCTTGGCTCGCAGAAAGCGTCCAACACGATATAAGAGACGAGGAGCTTCGCCCGGAAGATATCGTAGTTATCAATCCTGACCCTATAAAAACTACTGAGGCGGTGGGACACGTTCGAGCTTTGCTTTTCGAAGCCGGGATTAACTCGGAAATTGCGGGCGTTAGCACCTCGCGTGACATTTTTACAAAGACGGGGGCGGTCACATTCACGGGTATTTTTCGAGCGAAGGGTAACGAAGCGGGGATGGTGTATATTATCAACGCCCACGATTGTTATTCGGCGTTCACCAAATCGATGGTCGCATTAGTCAGAAATCGCTTGTTCACGGCGATTACGCGCTCGAAGGCATGGGTACGTGTTCTTGGCGTTGGCCCCCGAATGGACGCCCTCACTCAAGAGTGGGAGCGCCTCAAAGAACAAGATTACAAACTAACCTTTACCTATCCGACCGATGAACAAAAGAAGGAGCTCCGCCTCATAAACGTTGATTCAACTCCGAGACAAATTGCGCGTGAGCGCAAGTTAAAGCGTCAACATGAGGAGCTATTGCAGGCGGCCCGTTCCGGCGACATCGATGTCGATAAACTGATCGAGGATCTAAAAAAAGCAAGGGCGCCCGGAAAATAAAAATGAAAATTGCCGATGTTAGCGCACAACTAGACATCGTGATGACTCGCGCAATCGAAGCGGGTATCTCCGTTGCTCAATTTCGCCCGGTGCAATCACGGTCGCAGGCTTTTCAATCGATTGGCGACCTGAAAGCGACCTCTATCGCATTGCGGGATGTGCCGTATGCTGATATGTATGCCGAGCTTGACAAGAACAATCAGTATCACATCAAGCTTCCGGATGGCGGCCTGCTGATTTTTCAATATTCCTTCAGCACGGACGCTGACGCTTTGCTTGCGAAACACCGTCTAGCATTTTTCCCCTGTCCGAAATTACCAACGGTAGAGGAAGCGCCTGAACTCTACAAGAAAGACGAGGTGTATGGCGATATAGTATTAAGGAAAATAGTACGGTTTCCAGTACGATTTGACTACGATCCTATCAACTACAAACCGCGACACCATCCGCACTCGCATCTCACCTTCGGCCATTTTGAAAACTGTAGAATTCCGGTGGACCGGCCTGTGTCACCACATTCTTTTTTACTGTTCATACTCCGAAATTTTTATTTTCTTTTGTATAAGAAAAAAATGAATATTCTTGAAAAAAAGATGCCCCGCGGTAGCTTTGAGCAGTGCATTACAGATCTCGAACGGAATATCTCGTACTTCACTATCTAGCGGCGCCATTTGTTTCAAAGCTAGTCGTCACGGAGCTGTCGCGTGAGTGGCCCTGCGACGCAACCGGCGAGTGACTGAAACTGGTCGAACTTGCGACGGGCAACCGAACAGTGAATCGCGTGCAAGACTGGCTGCGCGCATCACAACGCATCATCCCGCCGTCCCTGAAATTCCCCGGGACCATGCGCAGACTGGTGCTGCGGCGCGCGGTCGCATGCTGCATCAAAACCATCCACCCAAGAGGACGGCAGGCGGGGAGGGGGACTGCGATCCTGAAGCCGCTAGGACCGAACAGCGGCCAAATTGGTCCCGCACCCCGCTGCCGGCTCGCGACCAGTCCACGTGGGCCGGGAAACCGTGTCGGGAGCCGCCACGTATTCCGGATACGGCCTGAGCGGCCTTAGGCCATCGGCTCGCCACACCCCCCCCCCAGAACGTCCCTTCCGTTTTTGGCGGCAGACATAGTGCGCACTGTCATTAGTGACCTGCATAACTCAGTTCTTCTGAGTGTCCGCTATCGAGAAATACAAGTACAAGTGCCCGCGCCATGCAACCCGACGTTTTGCGCCCAGTTAGGCATCGTCTGCTTCAATGTTGGCGGCGGCCGCTCACGAGCGCGGCAGACGTAATCGCGTATTCGCTCGCAGGCGGAAGGACGCGAAGCGGCTGCAACCAAGCCGATCGCATACCACGTTGGCAAACAGCCCGCTTCGCGGTATTGTTCATACGAAAACCCATGTGCAAGCGATGTCAACCGCGCGAACCCGGAATGTTTATTGAAACTCGAATCACCAACCTCTTGAACAGCACTCATGGGAGACGTCATGCCGGTTTCCACTGATGAGGTCATCAATGAAATTAAGGTGCGCATGCGTGGAGCAGAAAAGGAGTGGCCGTCTGCGGCACGTACGCTGACGGGTCAGGTCGGCCACTACTTGAGTGACCGTCAAGGCATGACGACTGAATTGGGGCAACTCGAGGCTGAAATGCACCACTTGGCCAATCAGCGTCTGAATGGCGCTAAATTGGATGTCCAAGCGGCCCAGTCGGATTTCCATTCACGCGCAAGCGGCGAAAAAATCGCTACTCACCTTCAGGGTCTTCTGACTACTGTACTCAGTCAAGTCGAGTTTGCGAATAACTTTGTACTTGGCGTCAGGGCCCCCAACAAACCAGTGCGGGCCGTGACGCTGACTGGATTGGTGCCGGCAGATGAGTTCCGACAAATAATCGAAAAGCGACAGCCATTCAAAGACCCGACCGTCTCATATGGACATGGCGAGTTTAGCCATCGTATTCAATGGTACTGCGTGATGAAGCAGACGGGTTTTGGAAAAGGGACGTCCTGGACAGATTTTTATTCGTGGGTCGGAACGCAGAAACACGATGAGCCGAAGACTGCCGACGGGCCGCCCGCCTGGGATAGTCTTGGCCTGTGGGACGCGCTCGTTGATCGAGCCGGTGCTAACGATCAGAGTACTGCCACGCCCTATAAAACTGCGAGTCTGGATGATTTTCGCAGTCCAGAGAATCTGCACGCGTCCATTACGAAGAACTTCACTGCAAGCCTCCCTCTTCTATCAGCTTTTCTCGATGCTCGGGAGAAGAAGCGGGAAGCTTCTAGGATACGAAATGATGCGATGCTCCTGAAGAACTATGTAACCAAAAAGGTGTATAGGGGAAAATCTAAGTTTTCAGACCTGAGCACTGACGAACAGGAAACTATCGACAATATAATTCGAAACAGGATTCTATAGCCGCGCCCCGTAGGTGTGCGGACGCGGAATACCACGGCGTCTTAGTCGACAAAATTTCGGTCTGATTTCAAGACCGTAACTGCGCCGTAGGCAGAAAATTACCGCGCCGCCGAATATCGCCAATGGGCGTTACAGACTGGAACCGCCATTCGCAACGACTCAACGGACGTCTAAACAGGCTCGGAGACAGCCCCTCGCGGTCGGCAGGATGCGGCTCAAGCTGCGGCGGACGCCCTCTTGATACTGTAAGGATTGAACCGGACGACCTCGTCGCCGAACCACTCATTGAGCTGCGTGAAGCGGCGCTGTAACGGTTCGATTTCGTTCGCACCGAATACCTCGGCCGCCGTGTCTGCGGCCCCGAACCCGCCCGTGTTGCTCGGCACCACGCCGATTAGCTGCGGCGGTACGCGATGAGCGGCGAGCAAGTCATCGCGCGTCACGTTCTTGATGTTGAAAAATTCGTCTCTCGCCGTGACCTCGGAGACCGGGATTAGCTGAATTCCTTCCTTTTTTCCGTTCGGCGCGTACATGAACAGGTTGCGGAAATTTCCTGGACCTTTGCTGTTTTTCAACGCCTCGCGCAACGCGTCTACGTCTTCCTGCTTCTGCGCGGCATCCGTCATGTACAGGATAAATCCGGCGTGCGATCCGTTCTCATAGTAGCGACGACGAAATAGGGTCGCCGATTCGTTCAGCCATGCTGCATGCAGCGCGCCGAGATATTCGGGCAGGCCATACACTTCCTGGTTGATATCCGGTTCCATCAAGTTAAAGATCACGCCGGGTTCAAACTCGTGCATTTCCTGTATGCCGTTGACCTGAAAGAAACGCTGCAAATCGGTCGCACGGCGCATGTACTTTGCCGGCGCGCGCTTGAGCGCGAGCGTGCCGCCTAGCCGGTTCTTCTGCCTCTCTACAGGGCCATTGCCAAACACCAGGAAATCAAGCGCCCACTTGTCAAATTCTTCGCGAGTGAGCAACTTGTGGGGGATGAACGTAGAAGACAGCACATTCCGCTTGAAATAAATCGCGGAGCTGTGATGCACGCCGGCGCGGAATGACTTCGCCAGGCCGGCGAACGACACCGGCGGCTCGAACCATTCGCCGGCCGACCAGCTCTCTACGTAATCCAGGATCTCGGCCCGATCCATTACGGGCATCGGGTCGCCAAACGTGAAAGCCTCGGCTCGCGCTGGCGGTGGTGCGGCCGACGCGGGTGTTGCAGCGTGCGTATGGTTGTGTGTGCGCTTGCTCAATTTGAGAACTCCATAAAGCCTGTGTTGTTGGCGGTCATGCCCTCTAGCGGTTCGTTGCCGAGCGCGTGCAGGCAAGCCCATGCAAGGTCCGCGTGTCCGGTTTCCTCGCTGCGGCTCGCCTCATAGGTGACTTGTTTTCCGCTCGCGGTCATGGTTTTGCGGATAGCCATGAACGATTGCGCGAGATCGGTCCACCCAGCGTCAAACTCGAGTCGGCCCTTACCGATCACCGACAAGCCTTTGAGTACGAGCCGGCCCTTAACCTCCGGTGAGTAGTTGAGCGCCACCGCGTTCGGGTAGAACTGGCGAACGAGCTGGTACACGCCCTGGCCGATGCCGGTCGTATCGATCGCCATGTATTCGACGTTGAAATCTTGCGTGATGCGTTTGATCGCATCGGCCTGGGCTTCGAAGTCCATCCCGCGCCATTGCTCCTTGTGCAAAACGCGAAACTTGCCACCCGGCACCGCCGGCGGCGCCACCACGATCAAGCCGGCCGAGTCGCCGGACAGGGCAGGGTCATAGCCGACCCATACAGGCCGGTAAGCGAAAGGGCGGGGCGCTAGTGGCTTGAAGTCTTCCCACAGCTCCCACGAATCCACCATGCAGCGTTGCAAGTCGGCAAGCGGGAAAATCGATGCTGTGTCATCAATGAAGTGACACATCAACAGGTTGAGATATTCCTCGGGGCTGTATTCAAGCCGCAGTTCGTCGAGGTCGAAAAGATTGCACCCGCCGACCACGGCGTCTTCGACCGTCACGAGCTGGCGCCATTGCCGATCCTCGCAAAGCCGCCCGCGTGCAAGCGCCTTGTGCGTTACGTCCAGATGCAGATGATCGGCCTTGGCGCGGCCACGGTTGAAGTGGTCGCCAGTCCAGAAGGAATACGCCTCATGTTGCATGCTCGATGGCGTGGAGAAATAGGTTTTTCTCCACTTGCTATGCATCGCCATGCCCGATGCGACCTTGTTCAGCTTGCGAAAGCCACCGACCCAGAAATACTCATCGAAATAGAAATTGCCGTGATAGCTCTGCGCGGTGCGGGCATTCGTGCCGAGAAAGTAAAGCATTGCCTCGTTCGGCAACAGGATCGGCTCACCGGACAGGTCAACGTCTGCGGCCTCGCGCGCAAACTGGCACATGTACTGCCGGAACACATGCGCCTGTGCCTTGCTGGCCGATAGAAAAATCTGATTCCGGCCTGTCTCGATGGCGTCAACCAACGCCTCGCGGGCGAAATACCACGTTGCGCCGATCTGCCGCGATTTCAGGATATTGCGCGTGCGCTGATCGCGCTGGCGATACCAGACCTTCTGATAATCGAACAGCGAATCCCGGAAAGCCTCGACGATCCTATCTCGTTGCTCGTCGCTGAATTCGTTGCGTGCTGCCTTGGCCTTGCGCGGCGCCGTGTTGCGCGCCTCGATCGCGGGGTTTAGATCGCTTTCCCTGCCTGTCTCGTCGTACTTGTGGACACGCGCCATGCGCTCAACCTGCCGCATGAGCAAATCGACCTCTTTGAAGTCGCGGCCGTCTTTTTCCGGCTTGGCGATCAACACCGCAAGCCGCGTCTCTAGCGACGACTCGATACGCTCGATCGGCGTCGCCTTGTCCCATTCATTACGCTGTTTCCAAGCCTCGACGGTCGCGCGCTTGATCTCCAGATGACGCGCGATCGACGTGACACGCCAACCCTGCCAGTAGAGCGCGCGGGCGATACGGCGTGGGTCTGCATTTGATTCCAGTACGGGGGCGATTTCAGCGGCTTCTAGCATGGCCCCAAGTTTCTCGCGACGCGCACGCGCGAGCATCCCCAGGCGTCTGTACCCATATCGGGAACATATGCCAACCGTTGAGTCCCGGCGGGCGCGAAAGCAAGATATGGACTCACGCCTAACCAACCTTTTCGCCCCTGTTGGAGACCTAACAAATGCAATCTCGCAAGCTGTCGCTAATGTCGTTCGCCGTTGCGGTGATCGCCTTCGCCTTCACGCTAGACGTACACGCGGCGACCCTCGCCGTGAGTAGCGTTCTCGATCATTCCGACGTCATCGGCGGCCACCTCGGCGCCGGCGCGCTCGCTATCGGCTCTGTTGCGGCGGCCGGTGCCAGCGAGTCGGCGAAGCATGCGGCAAGCAAGTTTTTCCGCATTGCTGTTGAAGGTGCGACGACTGACGGGCGCAGCATTTCGCGCGAATGGCTCGCGCAGATGGCGAAGAACTACAACCCTGCGTTGTATGGCGCACGCGTCAATCTCGAACATATTCGCGGCACGGTGCCCGATGGCCCGTTCAAGGCATATGGTGACGTGATCGCGCTCGAAACCCGCGATGAAGCTGGCCCGCTCGCCGGCAAGCTCGGCCTGTATGCGCAAATCGTCCCGACGCCTGACCTCGTCGCCATGACGAAGGCCAAACAAAAGATTTACACGTCATGCGAAATCGATCTGTCTTTCGCTGACACGAAACAGGCCTATCTGATCGGGCTGGCCGTGACCGATAGCCCCGCGAGCCTCGGCACCGAGATACTTTCATTCGCAGCTCAAAACCCCGAAGCGCATCCCTACGCGACCCGCAAGGTATCGCCGACGAACCTTTTTACGGCGGCGGCTGACGCGGTCAACGGCCTCGCGATACCGAAGCGCGGTGACGATATCAAGGTCGCAATTGGATGGGTCGGTAAGCCGCTGACTGACAAGGGGACGTTCACCGTCGACGAGGTCGAACACAGCGGCGCGCCCGATATCATCACGATCCGCGCGCGCTCGGCGTCGATGACGAACGAGATGCACGAGCGGCGGGAAATGAGCTGGCACGGTCAAACCCTCGGCTCGATCGTGCGCGCGATCGCCGGCCGCCACTCGCTGAAAGCAGCGATCGCCGATGCACTCGCGCAGGTCGCGATCGCGCACATCGACCAGACGCATGAAAGCGACATGTCGTTTCTGACGCGCCTCGCCCGCCGATACGATGCCGTGATGAACGTAAAGGATCTCAACTTGCTGTTTATGCCGGTCGGAGCCGGCAAGACCGCGAGCGGAAAGACGCTCGACGCGCTCGACCTGACGCGCGCAAGCGGTGACCAGCATCGCTACCACGTCGCGCAGCGCGAAAGCTATACAGCCGTGCGAGCGCACTACCATTCCGCCGGCGCAGCCAGACGCAAGTCGGTAGTGGTCGGTGGCGAAAACAATAAAAACGTCAAGGTATTGCCAGAGGACTATGCGAGCGAAGCCGAAGCGCGCGCAGCAGCAGAAGCCGAGCTGGCCCGCACGCAGCGTAGCCAGGCGACCATGAGCTATCACCTCGCGATCGGTGTGCCTGAAGCGTTCCCCGAAATGCCGGTCAACGTTTCCGGCTTCAAACCGGAAATCAACGACACGCCCTGGCTTGTGAAAAAGGCGAGGCACACGATCGCCGATAGCGGCCTGACGACTGATCTCGAAATGGAAGTGCGCGACGATCCGACTACCGGCCGGCACCGCTCGCATTTCAGGAAGGGGGGGCGGTAGGGCGATGAACCGCTGGAGTGGCGTGGTTGCTACAATTGACACCTGCAGGCGGAGAGGGAATTAGTGAGTCCCCGGTTGATCCTGTGCGCATGGTGGGGGACAAATGATAATTCCTTACAATCTCGACGACGAAGCCCGTAACGAGCTGCTGACCTACCTTGTCGTCTCGCAACTGGTCGGCCGCGCCAGGTCGGGCGAATGGCTAAAGCTCGAACATCTGATTGAATCTGAGAGCTTGTGGCTAAAGGCAAACGGTGGCAACTGTAACGTGGTCGAGCGACTTCGATTGCATAAAGAGTCGCTCCTGGTTGCGTCCAATATGCTGGTCTTCCCGGTCATGAAGGACCCGGCGTACCTCAGCAACCTGTTTACCGATGGTTGGCGGCTGGACTATCGGAACCCGGTCGTGCGAGGTATTTTCGACGTATGCGCGAGTCACTTGCTTGGGCCGTTGGATGTTCGGCGAGATAGCGGGCATCGCCAGTGACCCAAACCTACGTCTGGCAACAGTCGGCCACTTGCCGCCGCTTGGACTGGAATGCTCACTGCCCGGTACTGGGCAGGTATCAGCCACTCACCTGGCAGACTAAACACAGCAATATTTCGCTGCGAATAGCAGGTGAAGTCCACGCAGAGCATGCACGTGCGTATAGCTTGTTGTTCCTCTTGCTCGGGCGCCGCTGCGGAGACAGCGACCACAGCTCAATCGTCTCTCGACGCGTCAAATCCCAAATACGTTTGCCCATCGGGCAATGCTTCGGGCGCTGCAGCCTGCGCATCGACCGAAGCGAGCGTGTCCCTTGTGCTGCAGCGATTCGAGATCAGGGTCCACGATACGATCGACACATTGCCGTCGAGGCCTTCAACCTTGTCGATTGCAAGCGCGATTGCTCGCGTCATCGTCTCGCGGCCCGGTGAGACGACCACGAAGCCTTCATTCGCGAGTGCGGCCGCGCGGACGCCAAGGACGCTACTCAGTATCTGCTTTGCTTCGACGTCTCGTATGTCCGTTGCGCGAAGAGCCTCGATGTCGGCCGTGAGCGTGCGGTCCACGTAACGCCCCGACGCTTCCAGCACCGGATAACGATTGTCCCACGCCTCCGGAGGACATCCTTTCCCAGCCGGACGAAGCGCGATGAACGGATTGATCTCCGCAGGATAAATGCGACAGACGCGCGGCCGGCGATCGTACGCCCCGCACCGCAAATCGGATTTCAGGTGAGGGCACGGGCCGTCGAACGCAGCCACGACCGTCACGATCACGCGTAACGGTAACGTACCGCTCAGCGCTGGAAACGAACGCTGAAACTTGTATGCGGCAAGCAGATTGTCAACAGCTGGCTCCGCCGGCCACGGAATGGCTTCGCACAGGAGCTGCGTTTCTCCACCGTCGCTCAGCCAGTCGATAGCTTCTGAAAGGTTCAGCGGTATACGAAGACCGCGGCAACAGTGGCCGCACATCGTGCACGAAAAATGTAAGGGCATCAGTTGTCCGACGAACGGATTCACGAAACGGGGTGGATCCCGATGGGCATCGGTGCGCCGCAGCGCTACGGTACATCCGAAGGCGACTGTGGCTTGAAGCACACGTGATAGGCACGGTTGATTGCCGGAATCGACTCGCGATCAGAGCGAGATGTCCCGTCGGCTCGACTCGCCTTGGGCCGCGCTCGAAACCGGCTCCCACTCCTGCCAGGTGGCAAGGCGCTCGGCATATACTGCGCGCGCGAGTGGAAGCCCCTCGGTGCCCAAAAACAGACGCAACGGCGGCTGGGGCGCATCGACGATCTTCAGGACGGCCTCTGCGGTCGACTGCGGGTCGCCGAAATCGATCTGTCCACTCGAAGCAAAGACCAGCGCCCTGAGATCCGCATATGCGTCGATGCCGGCTGCGAGCTTTAGCGACACCTGGCTCGAAAAATCGGTCGCATATGCGCCAGGCTCGAGTAGGGTCACGTTGATCCCGAAGCCCTTGACTTCTGTGACGAGGCTCTCGTGCAGTGCTTCGAGAGCCCATTTCGACGCGTGATAAAAACCGACGATCGGCCCGGCCACAATGCCGGCGACGCTCGATACGCCGATGATGTGACCGCGGCGCTGCTGACGCAGAAACGGTAACGCGGCCTGGATGACACGGTACGCGCCGAAGAAATTGGTTTCGAACTCGGCGCGCACGTCGACCTCGCTCGCTTCCTCGATCGCGCCGACGAGCGCATAGCCTGCGTTGTTGACGACGACATCGAGCTTGCCGAAGTGCGCATGAGCCTGCGCGACGACGTGACTTACCTGGGCGGAATCGGTCACATCGAGCGCGAGCGGGAGTACGGCGTCGCCATAGCGTTCCGCCAGCGCGTCGAGGCTGACCACCTGCCGCGCCGTCGCGGCGACCTTATCGCCGCGCGCGAGCGCGGCCTCGGCCCAAATGCGACCGAAGCCGCGGGATGCGCCGGTAATGAACCATACTTTGCCTGTCATGGAATGCCTTTCGAAGTGGATTGCGGTTTCAGCGATTGCAGGGAGATTTGTACCGCTTCATCGCATCTTCGACATTGGCGAAATCCGTCAGGCTTGTTGCACACCGCGCCAAGCGGAAAAGCGGGTGTACTTTGCGCGGCGACGGGGCCTGCTATCCCATACGTATCAGGTCGGTTCGGCGGCAGGACGCGTTGAGTTCATTTCACGCCACCGATTGGGCGTGACGCCTTCCCAGTCCCGGAAGGCGCGATAGAACGAACTCGGGTCCTGATAGCCCAACAGACAGGCGACCTCGTCGTTGCCTGCCGCAGGGTCCGACAGCAGTCGCCGCCAGAGCTCTTGCCTCGCTTCGGCGAGCAGGTCCCGGAACGTTGCACCTTCATCGGTGATACGCCTTTGCAGCGTTCGTTCGCTCATGCCGAGGTCGCGCGCGACGTCCGGCAGTTCCGGCCGGCCGCTTGCCAGACATCGCTTGAGCACGACCTTTACCTGCACGCGAATCGAACTGCGCGCGTCGAACTCCCCCAGCGCGGCGGCGAGTGCAGGCGTCAGCATCTCCAGGAGTTCTGGATTGTGGCTGGCAAACGGCCTGTCCAAGTCTGCTGACTTCAGCACCAGCGCATTGCGCGATGCCCCGTAGCGGATCGTGCAGCCGAAATACTCGCGGTAAACGTCGTGCTTCGGGCCTGCCCGGATGAACTCCACCCGGCGCGGCGTCAGGTGCTGACCAGTGCTCCGCCTAGCGAGTTCGAGGAGCGTCGCGAACGCAACATCCGTCGTAATCGCCGGCTCGGGTTCGGTAGAGTACAACCACTCGGAAGTGACTATGCATTCGGCACCGTCTTCGGCGATGTGCAGCTTCTCTGGCGTACAGAGCCGCTTGAAACGGGCGATCCGCTGCAGGCCGTCACGGTAATCGCGGGCGTGGAATGCGGCGAGTAAGGATGGTGGATGGGTCGCCGTGTCGGCTTGTGTCACCAGTTTGATGCCCAGCCCCGGCTCCGGCGTGAGTTGCTCGATCGCTTTCCACAGCGCAAAGTATTGCTCCGTGCTGACGAGCGCCTGGGCGTTCAGATGAAGCGTGGCTGGAAGCCTGGCCTGCCGCAGAACCGCGGCAGGCGGCAGGCCGGCGTGCGCGATTGCATGCCAGAACGCTTGCGGTACTTTGCACCTGTCCGAAATGACGCCGCTCATCGTTCGATCCCGTGTGGAACACATCACTCCGCTTATGCGCCGACTTTATGCGGATGCACGCCCATCCTAGCCCATCTGGCTCGTGATCAGCCGATCGAACATCCGGTCTCCCAGCCAGCCTCGCAGCAAGATCATCGGCTTCGCATACTTGCCCGCGACATAGCGCGTACGCGGCTTTCGTGCGCGCACCGCCTGCGACACGACCTGCGCGATCACGTCCGGGTCAGTGCCGCGTCCGTTGCCATAGGCTTCCTGTGTGGACTTCGCGACAGCCTGTGTCAGTTGCGCGTAGGCACCGCTGCCGGATCGCGCGAGCAGACCTCTGGCAACCACATCGCCGAATCCCGTCTCGATCAAGCCGGGCTCCACGATCACGACACGTATACCGAACGGCGCGAGTTCGAGCCGCAAACAATCCGACCACCCTTCGAGGGCGTGCTTCGTCGCGTGATACCAGGCACCGAGCAGCGTATAGATCTTGCCGCCCATTGACGTGATGTTGACGATCGTACCGGCCCCCTTCCTGCGCATCGCCGGCAGGAGCAGTTGCGTCAGCCGGGCGGTGCCGAACACGTTGACTTCGAACTGGTATCGAGCCTCGTCGATGCTGATGTCTTCGACTGACCCGTACAGACCGAATCCGGCGTTGTTGACGAGTACGTCGACGCCGCCCACTTCCGCGAGAATCGTATCGACAGCCGACATGATTTCAGGTTCGCTGGAAATATCCATCCGCAGCGGCCTCGCGCCCAACTGCGCCAAGTCGCTCATCTTTTCCACATGGCGTGCGGCGACGTACACTTGGTAGCCGTCGCGTATCAATTGCGTCGCGATTTCCTTGCCCATTCCCGACGAGGCACCGGTCACAAGCGCCGTCTTTTTACGTCTATCAAACATCGTTGTCTCTCTGCAGGGTTTGACTGTCGTGAACGTTACCGGCTACGCGACGCCTACGCACTATCGAAAGGCGCCATTGCGGTTGCGATTCACGCCAATTCTGTGGCGCGTAGTAAGGCGCAGACCATGGCAGCATCATCACTGACTCACGCGGTGAAATACACGGGTCTGACCAAGAGCTGGGATTCCGATGTATCCCCTGAGGCGCATCTTGTCGTCTTCGAGCACCACCTCGCAACGGTAGGTCCGACCCGACGAGGCGTCATAGAGCGAGCCACCGATCCATTTACCGTCTTCCCAGCGAAGGCCGCGAAGGAACACGATGTTCTTCAGTGAACGCGAGCGCAGCGCCGGATCGGGATTCTTCGCATCCTTCCTGAACGTGACATTGTCGGACTCGACGACCTGATTGCCGTACAGCAGATGCGCTTGAAATTCCGGTCCGTCTTTGACCATGGCGAGCTTGATCGTGCCGTCGTCTGCTTCCCACGTTCCGACGATCGCGTCGGCGGCAACATATTGGGCATAGGCCGGCAACACGGGAAACAGGGCGGGGATAGCGAACATCATGGAGATGACCATGCGTCGTGAGATCAGATGAGACTTCATGCTGCTTGTCCTTGTGATCGTAGGGGTCTGGTAGGCCCGTGCCGAGCGGCCAATCGAAATATTTGCAGGCATTGCCCGATCCGCCCCGTGATCGGGCGAGTGGCGCTTGCGTGCGTATCTGCGTGCGGTTTCCGCGTGGCTCAGGCCGAACCAATCCTAAAGAGTCGGCCGGAATCCGGCAGTGACCGATCGCGTCATCAGGCTTGCGGTAGGTGCCATTTTTGGGGGCGGTGGCGGATCATGCCTCAGCTACACGCAGGCATACCGCACCTCGGCACGAGGTGATTTCGTCCTCGCACCGCCTGATTCGGTGTGCTTCGATACTGGGCGATACATGCGCTCCGCCGATCACGGAAACGATGAGGGAACGCCCGATATTGGTTTGACTGCAGACGTTCGTGACCGGGCGCCAACGGTCCGAGTTGGGTCGACCTGAGACCGTCGCGGAAGTTGACGCGGCACTATCTGGTAAAAAAAGCCGACCGGAAATCGGTCGGCGAAAGGTTCTGGCTATTCCGAGGGCCGTGCCAGAACCTGAGAGGCTTGCATTATGCCTCGTAACCTGTCACGGCAAATGTATTCCAGGTAACGAAGGTCTACGCTGTGCCCGCGTGGCGTAGCGCGACGGAGACGGCCGCCGCGGCTTGGAAGCGCACGCAGGGAAGGGGAGACGGACAAGAAAAAAAGCCCGCGGAAGCGGGCCTTCATCACATCATTCCGTGTGACCTGGCATAGTCGCGCAGGGCGTCGTTCATGCGTGTCTGCCAACCTTCACCAGTTGCACGGAAAGCGTCGAGCACATCGCGATCGTAGCGAACGCTAGTCGCGACCTTGGTGATGTCAGCCGGCGGGCGGCCTCGACGCTTCAACAGTTCAGCCGCGAAACTTTCACCGACCCGCTTTGGAAGAGTTTCATGTGCTGGGCGCATCCGTCGAATCTCTTCGGTGCTCAGTTCTCGCGTGTCGGCATCTGCCGCGATGCCACGATTGATTACTGCATCTTCCTCATCGGTCGGCATCACGATGCTGCGTTTGCTCGACATAGTCGCTTACCTCACGTTTGTTTGCCTTGCGAAGGCTGATCGCACGCAGCGTTTCGCCGCGCACTGTATAGACCAGGCAATAGACACGGTCGCCGATCAAGCCATACGCGATAAAGCGTTGCTCGCCGTAGGCGTACCGGTCGTCAAGCGCGTCGATCGCGCTACTCCATTCGAAGCTCTCGGCAAGAGCCAGTGACACTCCGTGCTTGCTGCGATTGACCTGGTCTTTTGCCGGGTCGAATTCGATCCCTTGCAATTTATTGTACATACGATAAATATTTGTTGCAAGGTTACGCGACGCGCAGCGAGGTTTCTTGTCTGCGCGCCGCCGGCTGTGTTGATTCAGGTTCAGTTGCGGATCTATCGCCCACGTCACGGCGCCTGTTCCTCGTGTACGTATGCGGGCGGGTCGATGCCCGCAAACATCCGGCCAGAGCGCC
>SDBV01002613.1_pt1 | contig 26863 bp, 28 predicted proteins | sample 2277081 | NCBI WGS metagenome assembly SDBV01 (sample SAMN10402039, study PRJNA504765) | marine sediment metagenome | isolation source: marine sediment core GS10_PC15, 223 cmbsf | place: Arctic Ocean: Southern Knipovich Ridge | collected 2010 | reverse complement strand
GAGCAAGTTTAATAACAGTTTGCCGCTTATCCATTTTTGGAGCGCCTTTCTCTTTTTTTATTCCTTCTGTTTTATAAAGCATTTTCATAAGCTTTACCTGTTCTTGAGTTTCTTTATTGAGAGACTGCAGCCGCGTTTCTGTATTTGCAAGCCATTCTCTTGCAGACTGTAAATTCTCCATTCTAACTTCTACATCTTTTAATATATTATCAATTATTTCCATCTTTTCTATTGCTATGTCTGCTCTTTCCTTGTTATTTGATAAATACACAATTTTTTCACTCATACCAGTCAATTGTGGAGGCAAACGCTTTAGATCTATTGATATTCCCTTTATTTTAGTTTCCATTTCTTCCAAAACTAAAAAGTTCTTTTTAACACCATTTATAGTTGCGCTAACTAGTTTTTCTTTATCCTCAAGAACACTAAACTTTGAATCTACTTCTTCTCTTAAATCTTCTAAGTCCCCTAACTTGATCTGTAATACTTTTAATACATCATCACTTTTTGAAAGTTTCTCCAATCTCTGTTCCACAGTTTCCGAAACATCAATAAGCTTTTCAAAATTTCTTTCCAGATTCTCTATTCTCCGCTTTTCAGATAAAAACTTTGAAAGTTTACCGGAAACCTCTCCTGCAAGGTTCTTTGTATTGTTAAATTCTTTTTGTATTTCTTTCATTTCTTTTTTCTGAGGATCTAATATTATTAAATTATTTTGCAGTTCATCAATACTATGCTCAAGATCGGTCTTAAATTTATCGGCTCTTTCGAATAATTTTGTTTGTTCTACAAAGTTTTTCTGTTGTTTTTCTATTTCACCCAATTTTTCATTTAGTAATTTATGTTTTTTTTCTACATCCTCAATTATTTTTTCATTCATAAGGAATACTTTTTCTTCCATCCTACTTGATTTTTCATTAAAATCATTTATTAACTTTTCCATTTCCTCATTATACATAGACTCTACTTTTTCACGTTCATTTAAATAAGTGTTTGCAAACCCATCAATTTTAATATTGATGTCAGATTTCCATTCTTCAAGATTATTATACATATCAGTTTTCTGGACAGAGAGATCATTCATAAACTCTTCTTCAAATCCTTTTAATTTATCTGAAACATCCTGATATGCTTTTGCTTTTAATTCCTGTAATTCACTTTCTAATTCTACTATCTCATCCCGAATAGAATTCATTACTTCTTCCAGTTTAAGCTTACTATTATCACTTTTGCTTACAAGCTCTACCATATTAGAATCAAAGGAAGCTTTAAGGTTTTCTGATATTTTGTCCATATATGCTTTAACATTATTTTTCATTGAATCTACATCTGAATTCATCTGCTCAATTTTATTTATTCTATAGATTGAATTTTCTTCAAACTCTTCCAGTCTCTTTTCTACACCATCAATTACTTTGATTTCAACATCCTGTGCTGCAAGATCTATCTGTTCAGAATATTTTTCAGTAAATGTTTCTATCCGGTTTATAATTTTGACTTCGACAGTGTTCATGTCTTTTTCATATTTTTCTATCAAATACTTTATTTCCTGTTCAATCGGCCTAATTTTATTAAGATTCTGGCTCATTATTCCAAGGTTTCGCTGTATCTCCTGTTTTTCAATTTCAAGCCGATCTTTAAGTACTTTAATGACGTCTTTCTGATATGTATGTGATTCAACTTTTGTCTTTTCAAGTTCTTTTTGAAAATTATTTTTAAATAATGTTATATCATCTCCAATCTTATCGAATCCATTATAAAAGTTATTTTCCGCATCTTTAAAGCTCTTTGATATCTCTGTTTTCCATACCGTAGCATCAGAGCGGGCACTTCCAAAAAGCTCTTCAATCTCTTTGCGGTTAAATTTTAATTTTTCTTCCAATTCCATATACTTAAGCTCTATGTCACTGTTTAATTCTCTGTAATTTCTTTCAATTATTTCTTTAATCTTTAAAAATGCTTCATGCTCAAGTATTTCAGCCTGCTCTGCGGCACTTTCAAGACGGATTTTATAATTATACTCGATCTTTGTTAAGTCAGATTCAAATTCATGCAATTTTACACTTAAAGTTTCTTTAGTCTCAGCTACTTTTGTGTTAGAAATATCAACTAATTCATTAACATCAGTTACGATACTATCCTTTTTCTCTTCCAAAGATTCTACTATCAATTCCATTTTATTATTTGAAATCTGTATTGCTTTATTTAATTCATTAATAATGTTTTGTTTTTTATCTTCAGATGCTTTAAAAACCTCATTCATTTTTATATTTAAACTATCAAGAATTTTATGTCTGCTTTCCTTAGCTTTTAATATAAATTCTTCAAACATCTTTTTTATACGTTTAATAGTCTCATTTTCCAAATTATCACGTCTGGATTCTAAACGGGTTATATAAACAGAAAAGTCTTTAACCTTCCGCTCAGCACTTGCAATTTGGTTCGAAACATTCTGTGATATTTTATCTATCTTAGAATTCATATTTTCAACTATAATAGATAGTTGCTCCTGATTTTTCTTTTTTATCTGATTCTGTATGTCCGGGATGTTCTTGTTAATCTGAGATAATTTATATAATGCATCTTTTATTTTCTTATCGATATTATCAATAAATCCTGATTCTTTACGGATCCGCTGCAGGTTTTCCTCCACATTGACTGTCATATCCATCAGTTCATTTATATTTAAATTGTATTTATCTATGTACTGTTGAAATCCATCAATTTTGCCGGCTCTATCCTTAAAATCCTCTTCGATTGTCTTCATTCGATTAAGGATTTCTTTCCCGGACTTTAAGTTTACCTGTAATTCTATTGCAAGATCCTTAATTTCAGTTGATTTATCATCAATAAAACCCTCAATATTCTTCTTTATCATATCAGAATATTTCTTTACTTTTTCAAGTGACCGGTTATTTTTATCAAACTGCCTGTAAATAATAAGAATTATTAATACTATAGAAATTGTTATAAAGAGATTGAAAATATCTACCATTTATCCCCTCCCCAGAAGATATAAATTATTTTATATCAATAAATTTTTTTAGTCAATTAAATAATTCGTATATCTTTTGATTAAAAGTCCTATAACTGCTGAATTGAAAATCCGCATATTTTCTTTTTCGGATATTATTAGTTAAAAATGCTGTTTTTAAACCGGCGTTATAAGCACCAACAATGTCATACAAATACGTATCTCCAACATACAGTATTTCGGAAGGCTCTAAATTTAACTTTTCACATAGTAACTGAAATGATTTTGAATGCGGCTTTAAATACGCAATTTCTTCTGATGAAAAAGCGCAATCCCATAAACCTTCCAATCCTAAATATTTTAATTTCAACTCTACGGGAAAATCAGATAATGCGGCTAATTTTAAACCCTGCTGCTTTAATATTTCAAGAGTCTTTAAAACTCCAGGATAAGGTTTTATCCATTTGAATATTTTTTCCCATTCATTGTAAATAATAGACTCCAGCTTATTATATACTCTTTCAGGAGAGGCTTTTAACCTCTTAGCAAGTAATTCTGCCTGAGTTTTACGGAAATTATCTATTTTATCAAGCTTTCTTATGCTTTTTCTAACTTTAGAGAAATTATAAATAAAACGAGGATATTTAATAAAAATCGGGATCGAATATATATACATTTTGTAAGATGGATATAAAGTCCCGTCAATATCAAACGCCACTGCCTTGATTTTCATTTAACCTAGTATTTATTAAATTGAATTTTTTTTCAAGACTTTATTATTTTTTTAGATAATTTTATAAAAAAAGAGTATTAAATTTTGTAATATTTTCTAATGACCGGAGATTTCCATAGGCTCAAAATCGCCTTTTGCATATATTTCTATTAGATGGATATATTCATTTGCAGATTCACCGCTGCCAGGAGGATAATATCCATAATCATTAATAAATGACTCTAAAGTGATTTCATACCCGTCTTCCATTACAATTACTTTAAAATCACTATTTTCATCATAAACTGGGAAAAATACTGCTACATGGTTGTGCTCTCTTAAAGCAGTATTGTATCTATGGTTATTTATAGAACCAATATAGATATTTCCGGGATTCTTTTGCGATAAAAGATAAAGTATTAGCTCGAGATCTTCTACTTTATAGCCAATATCTTCTGTATAATAAAAATGCTCAACATTACGTACATCGTATTCCTCCGGGTTGTTAATAGGTATTCCAAGCCTTGCTTCATTTAGAATAACAGCGAGGTTTCTGGTCCAGTCAAGGCCGAAATAGGGGTCTTCTATATCCTCATACTGATTACTGAAAAAATTACCTCTATATTCTAAATGCCTTGTTTTAAGGGCATCTATGTCTATATAGTATTCTGTATAGGGAAAATACAAGCCATCAACGACCCATTTCGCAAATCCTACACAATTTACGCCGCCATTTGCTGTCAGTTCAGTTTCTATGTATACAGAATTGCCTGATGAATCAAATGCCGCGTCATCCTCCTTGTTGAGATAGGGTAGGAATTCCCGAATCTTATATATTATATCCAGAATACCATTTTCCGGTTCCTGTTTAAAAAATATGCTTTCCCAGTCAATTAATCCCGCGCTTAATTCCGCAATATAAGAAAAAGGTATGGTTAAAAGCGATCTAAAATTCACAGGAAGTATTACATCTTTGTAAATAATAACATTAAAAAGCTTTACATCAATAACCGAAGAGCTGTTGTTTAAGGGATAAATCCTTACATAGGAGTCTCCTCTATTATCTCTAATAATAATAGTCATATACTTATACTCATAAGTATTAATATCCCGTTTTACAGAAATATTTCCTGCTGATAATTCGTTAATTTCTTTATTGTTATCTTCTCTTAAAAAATTGTAATATATATAACCTCCAGAACCTGTTTCTATACTGTACTGAATAATTTCCTGGTTTTCTGTCTGCAGAAACCTGCCCTGCCATATTCCTGGAATCTGCTCCTGATTTTCTAATACATTTCTCTGTTCAACCCTTGTTTCCCAGTTTTCAGGAAGCAGATCTCTGTACTTCATTGATATATATGCATCATTAAACTGCTGGCTTACCGCACAGAAAGGAATAAAAACGAAGAATATTACTATTAAACTTAATTTAGACAAATAATTTATTCTCATTAATTATAATTTCGGTATTTTTGAATCTTTCTTTTACATTATTTAAGTCTAATGCAAATAAAGGTGAAATTTCAATTTTATAGACAGGAATACCATTCTCATCTCTTGGAACAGTAATTCCACATTGTTCCAGGTATTTTGATGCTTTCTCAATCTGATCTATAATACATGTTTCTACTGAGTCTTTGCCTGTCTTATTCTTTAAAGGGGAAAATTCCTCTTCCCTTTTTACTTCAAAAAACATGATTCTTTCTGCTTCCGGAACAGTATCAAAAATAAACATTTCAAATTTAATTCCATCAAGTTCTTTTAATTTCAATTCATTACCATCCACAGCATAACCCATTATCTTTTTCCGTGCAATATGAAATGGAAGTGCAGGAATATTGTTTAAAAAATCAATATTAAGTATATGTATTGCAATGTTCCCATGAGAGAAGAATAGCTTGCCATCCTGTCCCTTTGCATACATATTCGCATCATCAAGGTCTGAATATTCAATTATTCCAGGTGTACCATTTATAAGCCCAATAACTCCTAATTTCTCTTCCGGAGACCTCTTTTTTATTACTTTTGATGATACCTGGGAATTTTTCAGCTTATGCATTCCTATATAAAGAGGATCCGGTACATTAACTATTGGATTATCCACCTGAAAATGAAATAATTCTTCTATCCCTAAATTTTTAAGTTTTTCTAATAATCCATGTTTTTTTAATGCTTTAACAAGGCCGCCATGCCCATCAGGATTTTTAAACAGACCTCCATCTTCCGCGATTATTAATTTTCCATCCGGGCAGATAGATGGAAGCATCCCCTGACTAAAAAAATAAATATTATTTTTGTCGAGCTTAAAATATTTATTTTTTTCAAAAAATGAAATAGTAGCCTGATTATTCTGTTTACTGGTCATAATGCACCAGGGAATTATTGTTCTATACTTTTTGCATGCAGCAGCTAATTTTTCTGCGAATATCTGAAAAAGGCTCACCCCTCTTATAGGGCTTATAGGGTAATTTCCCTTCGGGCCATTATAACCAAGCCTTGAACCCTGCCCTCCTGCAACTGTAAGAAATGCTGTTTTACCTTGAGATATTATTTTCTCACCAAGTTCAAATGCTTTGGTATTTTCGGAGCTTTCACGTACAGAGACATAGGCAACAGGTTTAAGTTCCGGCGGATCTTTTTTTGTCTGCTGCAGTAATTTTTTAAATTCATCCAGGACATTAATATCCAGATCTCCAAGGTCGTTAATAAGCAGTTTCTTTTGTATCGGATCTCGTTTTTCCCAATTCAGAAAAAGATGACCCTGCCCGGCTTTTTCAAACCTTTCCATTATTTCACTAATTCTTGAACTTTCCATTAGTACCTTCCTTTTCCCAGCAGTTTTAAATATGGATTCTCATGAAACATTTAATTGCGTTAATTTAAATATTTTAAATAATTTGACACAGATTAACAGGATTTCCTCAGATTTTTTATATTATTATATAAATTTTTTTTTTACTCCGTGTCAATCCTGTAAATCTGTGTCACCTTTATAATTGCTGTCCTTTTCCCTTACTAAATTTAATATATCTAATAAAGAACTCTTTATGCTGATTATTCGGGATTTAATATCCGGATTAATATTATTGATATCCTGCCAGAGCTTCTCCTTAACACCCTCCAGCGTATATTTCTTGTTATGAATTAAATGTCTAATTCTTAAAAGCAGCTGTAATTCTACTTTAGTATAGATCTTTCTTCCTGTCTGGCTTTTCCGCTGTGATAACATTGGGATTTCCTGTTCCCAGTACCGTAATGTATGAGGTTTAATATTTAATAATTTGCATACCGCATTAACATTATACACAGTTAGTATTTGCCCAGCTACTAAATTAATAATATCGAACGTTTATGTTTCATATATCTATATTCTCAGAACGTTCAATTATTATTTGTTTGACTTATTTAATTTAGTAGCTGGGTTATTCTCCCTGAATTCCAATTTTATTGGTACCATATCAAGCTTAAAATCTTTGCGTATACTATTAATAATATATTTCGGATAACTTTTCGGCAGCCCCTTGGCATTATTAATAAAAACAACAAAATACATTGGGTTTGATGATATTTGAGTTATATAACGAAATTTAACAAGCCTGCCCTTTTGTGAAGGCGGAAAATCAAGCACCCATTGTTTTAAGGCTTTATTTAATTTTGGCGTATTAAGCCTTACATCAAGCTGTTTTCGTATTTTTACACTCGTTTTTAGTAATTTATCAACACCGGCTCCACTGATAGATGATACTGGAAGGATAGGCGCAATTTTCAAAGAAGGAAATAAAAAGGATATTCTATCCTGCATAGCTGCCAGCTGATTTGGTATTTCTTTAATCAGGTCCCACTTATTCAAAACAATAATTATTCCTTTTCCTCCTTTTTCTATTAGAGATACAATCTTTTTATCCTGTTCTGTTAAACCCGTTTGTGCATCTACTAACAAAAAAACAACATCAGAAAGCTTTATACTGCCAATAGCCCTGTTTACAGAATAGTATTCTACAGAATTTTTTACCTTTTTCTTTTTTCTTATACCTGCAGTATCAAGCACCTGAAAACTAACACCCTTAAAAGTGAATCTGTCTTCTATTACATCCCTTGTTGTGCCAGGTATGTCACTAACGATAGACTTCTCCTCTCCAAGTAAATAATTATAAAGAGTGGATTTACCAGTATTTGGCTTACCCAAGATCGCAAGCCGCACATCTGCTTCTTCAATTTCGCTTTTATTAACTTTAAAGCTCTTTACAGCATCTTTTATTATCTCTTTAAGCTCTTCTATATTTATATTGTGAGCCGCTGATATTCCAATAACTTTTTTAAAACCAAGTCTGTACATATCCCATATCTGCTGTTCCAGTCCCTTATTATCTACTTTAGTAACAACAAGAACAACTTTGTCCTGATACGGCCTTATCTTTTCAAGCAGACTTTTATCATTACCAGTTAATTCTTTAACATCCACCAAAAACAATATTAATTCTGCCTGCTCGCCAATCCCAAGGCTTTTATCACTTACAATTTTATCAATAAAATCAAGTTCTTCATCCTTATATCCACCTGTATCCATTAATAGAACTTTACTGCCATTCAGTACACAAACAGTGCTTATAGGATCACGGGTTACTCCAGGTGTAGGATCTGTTATCGTCCGCCTTTTTCCTACCAGCCTGTTAAATAGTGTAGATTTCCCAACATTAGGACTGCCCATTATCGCGACAACAGGCAGATTATAATTTAAAATAGTTTTTTCCAAATTTATTATCCATCCAATTCTTTATATATTTATCGATATTCTTGTATGAATCCATATTATATACTTTTTCTACAAGTTTTTTTGCTTCTTTAACTGAAACATTCCTTATAATTTTTTTTATTTCCGGTATCATAGGAATTGTCATACTAAATTTTTCCATGCCAAGGCCGAGCAGTAAAACAGTTGCCATTACATCACCGGCCATTTCTCCGCACATACTCACCGGAATATTATTGATATTCGCGTTTTCAATTATAATTTTTATAATTCTTAAAATAGCAGGATGAAATGCTTCATATAAATATGCAACCCTCTCATTACCTCTATCTACTGCAATAAAGTACTGAATTAAATCATTTGTCCCAATAGAGAAGAAATCAACTTTTTTTGCAAGAATATCTGAAGTCATTGCTGCAGAAGGTATTTCTATCATAATGCCTATTGGTACATTTTCATTAAAAGGTATATTATTCTTTTTTAATTCACTCTTTACAAGCTCTGTTATTTCGATTAATGAATTAAGTTCTTCTAAACCGGATATAAACGGAAACATTATTTTTAAATTGCCGAATTTAGATGCTCTATAAAGAGCTCTTAATTGTACTTTCAATATTTCCGGATTTGCAAGACAGAACCTTACTGCTCTCAATCCTAATATAGGATTTGCATCCGCGTTATCGATAAATTCATGGAGCAGTTTATCTCCTCCAATATCAATTGTTCTAATTACAACTTCTTTATTTTTCATTTCCTCTAAAACAAATTTAAACGTATTAAACAAATCCTCTTCTTCTGGAAGTTTATCCTTGTTCATGTATAAAAACTCAGTTCTGAACAATCCTATACCGTCCGCATCATACTCAATTGCGGATTTTATTTCGTCCAGAACTTCTATATTTGCATATAACTTTATTATTTTCCCATCTTTTGTTTTTGCCTGATATGCTTTCTCATTATGAAGTTTTTCATTGTACTCTACCCATTTTTTATGAAGAATTTCGTATTCTTTCTTTGTTTTTTTATCCGGATTAACAATAACTTTGCCGTTATTTCCATCTACTATTATTTCATCCTTGTTTTTTATGTTCTGGGTTATATTGAATAATCCGAGTACACATGGGATATTAAAAGAGTGTGCAATAATTGCAGTGTGAGAGGTTTTACCTCCCATTTCCGTGACTATTCCAAGTACAATTTCTTTATTTAATGAAATAGTATCAGAAGGCAATAAATTATGCGCGACTAGCACAACCTTTCCTTTAATATTAAAAAGAGATCTTCTTTCACTAAAAAGCAGATGATCAAGTATTCTTTTCGAAATATCATAAAAATCATGCCTTCTATCTTTTAAATATTCGTTATTAGAAGTTTTTAGTTTTTCAACCATTTCATCTATAACCCGAAGTAATACCCATTCCACATTTTTTCTTTCATTAGCTATTATATCTTCAACACGATCGATAAATTCCGGATCATTTATCATCATTGAATGACTGTCCAGAATATCCACGCCTACATTTTTATTCTGATTATTTTTTAATACATTTATTTCTTCAGAGGCTCTGTATATTGCTTCCTTAAATCTTGCTTGTTCGATATTGATATGCTTCTGGCTTATATTATACTTTGGTATTATGAGTTTTTCTTCTTTATATAAAAAGACTTTTCCTATTGAAATGCCAGGTGCGCCTATAATACCCTTGAATATTTTCATAATATACTATAAATTTAATTTCACTTATAAATCAAGTGGTAATTCCGGCCGAAAATATGTTTATATGAAAAATAAATCATCTATAGGTTGTTTATTCTGGTTGGCTCTTGTATTATTTATAATAGTAATCTTTCTATTTAACCAGAAAAATATCGAAGAAATAATACGGCGTACAGGATTTTTAGATGTTTTTTCCAGTGATGGTGAGCCTGTTGAGGTCATAATTGTTACAGAAGATACTCCTCCTGAAGATGCAGAAGATATTGTGGAGGATATCACAGAAGACAGTTCGGATGATGATCATCCAGATGAAATATCTATTAATATTGATGATAATACTGTAGAGAATCCTGACAATAATGAACCTGAACTAAATAATACACAAGAAATAGTAGAACCTGAGAAATCAAATTTAAGAAATGCGGTTCTATACTTTGTTAGAATAAATGCCGAAGGCTTAATTTCTCTGGCAGGTACTATGAGACCTGTTTATTATGATGATTCACCATTAAGAGAAACCCTTATTACACTAATAAACGGGCAGTCTACATCTGAAATAAGCCAGGGTATGATAACAATGATCCCGGAAGGGACAGAGTTAAGAAATGTATATGTAAGAGAGAATACCGCTTTTATTGATTTTTCAGATGAGTTTTTAATTAATCCTTTAGGGCATGTAGGTTTAATTGCTCAAATCGAGCAGGTTGTATATACTTCTACAGAATTTAAAAATATTAATAATGTTCAGATCCTGATAGAAGGGAAAATACAGGAATATTTAAGTTCAGAAGGATTTTATTTAGGCGAACCATTATCACGGGATTCATTTTAATGAAAGTTATAATTTAGTATTGAACTTTAGATTTCTTAAAATTTATAAGGAAGCCAGGAATACAGGAATTAAATTAGTTAATTACTTTAATATTAAAGTTAATTTTTTTAATATAATTTATACAAATTAAGGACTAAGAAAAAACTTTAAAAATCTAAAGAATAAAGTTTGCTTTTTCCTGGTTTCCTTATAAAAATTTTTAAATGCTTGATAGAAAACATATAAACTTAAGAATTATTCTTTCAAAACTATTTCATGAAGCATTTTTAAAATTTGAGTTCTACTTATTTCCTCTTTATTTTTAATTAGAAAGAAATATTCATTATTCCCCTTTCTTCCCATAATTGGAGACTCTATTACATTTGCTACAAAACAATTTTCCTTTGCTATTTCATCTATCAAGTCTTTTAGAATATTAAGCACTTCCTTTTTATCCTTTACTATGCCGTTAAATTCCGCATCCGGATTCTTCCATTCAAACTGGGGTTTAATTAAAGAAATTATCCATTTATCCTTTATCAGCGCCATTATATGAGAAACAGCTCCTGTAATAGACCTGAATGAAAGGTCCATAACTGCAGCATCAGGGGAATCTGTGAAATGTTTATGCGCAAGCTTTACTATATTCAATCGTTCATGCACTTTGACTCGGCTATCAGTCCTGATTTTATAATCGAGTTGGTTATATCCAACATCTATAGAATAAACCATTTTTGCTTTATTTTTTAAAAGACAGTCTGTAAATCCACCTGTAGAACATCCGGCATCTATAAATATTTTATTTTCTGGCTTAATATTAAATTCTGTAACTGCATGCTGTAATTTTATGCCGCCTCTGGATACAAATTCTTTATTTTTTTTTATTTTTATTTCTGATTCTGCATTTATACTGATATTCGGATTTTGGACTTTTTCATTATTTACATAAATTTCGCCACAAACTATCATCGCATATAGTTCTTTTTTTGATTTATCCGGATATTTATTGAGCAACAGCTTTTTTAAAGGTATAATTTTTTCCATAAAAAAATATCAATCTGTTTTTTCGAATATTCTTTCTATACTAACAGCTTTACCTGTGGATACATCAATCTCTATTAAAACACCGTAAATATCCGCAGTATCATCAACTACTTCCATTTTTAAAGGTAATTGCGTTAAACATCTGTCTATTCCTGTAGTAATGCTCATGCCAATAATACTGTTTCTTGGGCCAATCATTCCAATATCAGTAATATAAGCTGTTCCGCCAGGTAATATTTTTTCATCAGCAGTCTGGACATGAGTATGAGTTCCGACTATTGCGGATACTTTTCCATCAAGATATAACGCAAGAGCTTCTTTTTCTTCTGTAGATTCTGCATGAAAATCAATAATAATTATTTTTGTCTTCTTTCTTAAAGCTGCGATCACTTCCCCGCTGATTTTAAAAGGACACCTTAAATCAAAGAGATGTTTTCTGCCCTGAAGATTTATAACACCAACATCGATACCTTTTATATTGATAACACAATTCCCTTTTCCAGGTACTCTCCCTTTTGGGTAGTTTTCCGGCCTAAGTAGATATTTTTCAGAATCCAGGAAACTGTATACCTCTTTTTTCTGCCAGATATGATTACCAGAAGTTATTACATGCACACCAGATTTATAGAAATTGTCTATTTCATTTTTTGTGATTCCTCTGCCTTTTTTTGAATTTTCACCATTTAATATAATGAGATCCGCATTAGTTCTTTTAATAAGTTTCTGTAAATGAAAAAAAACAGCCCGACAACCGGGCTGCCCTACCGCATCACCTAATATTAATACCTTTATACCTGATAACAATTATCAACCTTTCTATCACTTAATATTTTTAAGTATTAAAATATTCATCTTGCATATTCAATAACTCTGGTTTCTCTGATAATAGTAATCTTGATTTTTCCAGGATACTGTAATTCAGATTCTATCTTTTTTGCAATTTCTTTACTTAAATCTTTTGCTTCTATATCATCTATCTTCTCTGTATTGACTATAACCCTGAGTTCTCTACCGGCCTGTACAGCATATGCATAAGTAACATTAGAGAAACTTTTTGCGGCTTTCTCCATGCCTTCAAGCCTTTTTGTATATGCCTCTAATGCCTCTTTTCTTGCACCAGGCCTTGCTCCAGAAATTGCATTTGCTATCTGCACAAGAACAGCTGTAATACTTTCTGGTTTCTTATCACCATGATGCGCGGCAATAGCATTAAGAATTACTTGTTTTTCACCCAGTTTTCTAGCTAATTCCATGCCCGCTTCTAAATGGTTTTTATCGCCGTTAGATTCTACACCCTTTCCAATATCATGCAGAATTGCCGCCCTTTTTACTTCTTCTACATTAGCACCAATTTCTGATGCTATTGCGCCTGCAATAATTGCAACTTCTTTTGAATGAGTTAACACATTCTGACCATGGCTAATTTTATAATAAAGCTTTCCAATTGCAATCAGACCCTCATTACTCATATTATGTATACCTATATCAAACAGGATTTTTTCACCTTGTTCTATAACTGTGTTTTCTACTTCCTGTCTTACTTTATTAACAACTTCTTCTATTCTTGCCGGATGTATTCTTCCGTCAACAATGAGTTTTTCCAAAGCAATTTTTGCGACCTGTTTTCTAATTGTATCAAAACATGAAATTACAACTACCTCTGGTGTATCATCAATTATTACATCAACACCAGTTAATGTTTCTAATGTTCTTATATTTCTCCCTTCACGCCCTATAATCCTTCCTTTCATCTCATCGTTTGGAAGGCTTACAGTAGTTACTGTTACCTGAGAACTTACATCTGTTGCAATTCTTTGAATAGCTGATAAGATAATCTCTTTAGATTTCCGTTCTGCTACCTCTTTTGCTTCATTTTCTATTCTGCTTACTATAATTTCAGCATCTTTTCGAGCTTCTTTTTCCAGACTTTTTATTAATATTTCTTTTGCTTCTTCTGTTGTTAATCCTGATACTTTTTCAAGTTCCTTTTTCCATTTGTCTTGCTCTTTTAATACTTCTTCTTCATCATCCTTAAGCGACCTCTCCCGGTTAGCCATTGTTTTTTCTTGTTTTTCAAGTGTAAATAATCGCTTTTCTAGGCTCTCTTCTTTATATAAGACACGCCTTTCCTGACGTTGTAATTCATTTCTTCTAACACGAGTTTCACGTTCAAGTTGATTTTTCTCACGAAGTAATTGATCCTTTGCTTCTAATAATACTTCCTTTTTTTGAACTTCTGCGTCTCGTAACGCCTCCTTTATTATCCTATCAGCCTTTTGTTCCGAGGATGATAGTTGAAATCTGGCATAAAGCCATCTTATAATCCAACCTAGAATCAAACCAGACAGAGGAAGAATGATATATAATACATAATTCATCATCTTCCCTTACTAATTTTTTTTTCTTTAATTACATTTTAATTTTTTTTAGTCTTTTGTCAAGCAATTTACATTTTAAGCAATTTGTGATGTTAATGATTTTGCATATAATCAGTCTGCACCCGACCATTAAAACGATTTGGTAAATTTTGGCTAAAAGATAATATGTAAAAGGCCGTTTTAGTGGTCGGGTGCAGACTGATTGCATAATAACTATTTTAACATCATTATTATGCCCTGCGGGTACAAGATGCTTCTTTTTGGTGGGGGGAGTACCTAAAGTACGGATCTATTCTATAAGTTATTAGTATTTTTATAATTTCATGCTGATTTTACAAGACTGCGCATTAAGTTTTCAGAATTAAACAATTTTTAATTTTTTGATTATATTATCAAGATTTATATCTGTTCTTTCACTGAATCCTAATAGAATATAGCTTTCACTGTTTTTAAATATTGAAGGAAATAATACCATCGATTTAAAGTATTTTAAATCATTTTTTGAGAATTTTTCTGCTAATTCTATATTATTACTAACATCATTATTATAGACAATAAATTTCTTTTTTATTAAATACTCACTATATAAGTAATCCTTTTCTGAAAATTTTAATTTTTCCTTACTCTCATTATCAATTCCAATAGAAATGTCCATAGTATATTGATTTTCTTCTTTTTTGAGGATTACCATGCTTATTGCATTAATCATTCTTGATATATTAATAAGGAATTTAGTCTGAGCAAGATCCTTATTCTTATTTTTGTATTTCTCATAATTATAATCCAGGCTCAGCCCTCTTTTTTCAAAAACAGGTATTTTAATAGAATCTTTAACTTTCACAGAACTTTTCCATTCACCCAGAATCGCTTTTGATAATAGCCCTATTTCTTTACTTTTTATAGAACCGCTTCTTAAATAAACCTCATCTTTTATTCGGTAAACACCGTCTTCCATTATTATTGTCGTATTCTGCTCTTCTACTTTATCTATTAATTCTTTTATACTGAAATGCTCTATATATTTTTTATAATTCGTTTTATAATCTTCCTTTTTTTCCTCATATTTTTCATTCTCAACTACTTCTTCCAGCATTTCAAGTTCTTCATATGGCTCAGGAGGCAATGCATTTATTTCATTCACTGTTTCTAATTCTTCTATTCCCTCCTTGATTTTATCATACATTACAGTAGGCTCAACAATTTCAAGTGTTTTTATCTCCTCTTTTCCTGCTTCTTTACCTGAATCAGCTTCTTCAAGTTCAGCTAACTCTTCATAAGGTTCCGGAGATAATGTTTTTATCTCCTCCAGAGGCTCTAATTCTTCCAAAACTTCGTCAGGCTTTTCTACTTCTTCAAGGCCTTCTACCGCTTCCGCTTCTTCTGATACCTCTTCTAGCACCTCTACCTCTTCAAGCTCCTCCACATCTTCAAGATCTTCCACTGTCTCAGCTTCTTCAGCTGCCTCATCAAGCTCTTCCAGGTCTTCTACATCTTCAAGTTCTTCAACCATATCAATCTCTTCCACATCTTCAAGATCTTCCACTGTCTCAGCTTCTTCAACGGTCTCATCAAGCTCTTTTACAGGAGTTTTAATTGGGGATTTTTTTGTTGTTTTTAATATTTTTCCGGGAGCAACTCCGTATCTTGTATTTCTTAAAATCTCCTTAAGTATTTTTTCTATTTTTGAGAGATCAACTTTTTCCTCTTTTTCTTCCTTTGCGCCAATAATATTTAATATTTCTTCCCAGCTTTTTGATATTAATTTATTTATCTCATCTTCATACTGTTGATTATATTTTCCCAAACTTTTTTTAAACTGCTTCTTAATAATCTGAGATTTTACTTTTAACTGACTCTTTAATTTTTTCCACCCAAATTCTTCTTTTGATTCAATAAATTCCAGTAGAAATTGAATTTGGAATCTTTTAATTCTATGAGTAAAAATAGCTATATGATCTTTTTTTATATTAAATAAGATGAAAATAATCAAAAATAAGGTTAAGAAAAATGAAGCTGAAAGAATTACTTTCATATACTGTTTCATTTCAAATTCAGCTTCCGGTACTATAAGCCCGATAAAACCAGATTCTTGTTCAAAAACACTAAATAAAATTAATTCTTCGTCATCTTCGGAAGCATCTATTGAATTTAATCTTTCATCATCGTTATATTCACTTTTCCAGATATTAATAATCAGCTCTTTAATTTTTTCAATATTATCTTTATTAAAATCAACTATTATACCCAGATCATTAATAACAATAATATCGCCATATACATTTTCTATATTATTAATTAAATAATTTTTTACTCCTTCAATATCTGCATAAAATAAAGCATCCCCTAATTTAATATCAAATTCATCAATAATAGGTATTGAGTATATAAAACTTTGTTTATTTTCATCTAAAATAATTTTTACATTTTTATTTTCTGATTCTATTCTTTCGACTGTAGAATATTGATCTACTTCATTAAAATTGTAGTAAATTACACTGGTACTCGTTCTTTGCTTTGTATCTGTATCCAGAGTACTAAAATGAATTCTTTTTCCTTCAGTACCAATAAATCTTACAAAATTTAAATAAGGATATTCCTGTTTTAATTCATAAAAAAAATTTTCACGATTTTCTATATCTTCTTTTAATTGGGTTGTTAAAAACGAACGAGTAATGTAATCTTCTTGTAATTCTTTGCTGAACTCAAAGATATTTCCATTATGAAAATTTACTATTCCCCTATTAATTCTCTCCAAATTTCTTACAATTTCACTTTTAGCTCTTGGACTATAAAATTTCGTTTCTAAATAGAAGAATAATCCTGAATATGCGAGAAAGAAAAATAGGCTAAAAATTACAGTAGTTATCAGTAAGCTTAGAGCCACCTTTAAGCCAGGCCTCATTTACGCTTTTATACCCCCAATATTAAATAGAGTTGCTCCTAATCTTCTTATCGGCGAATATATAAAACGGCATAGTCTTTAATTTTCACGATTGTAATTTCAGATTATTTTTATTTGGAATTAAATGATTTTTAGATTTAATAGTCTTTACTTTTTTAATTTCTGATTTTTCTTTTTACTCTCTCATAATTGTTGTATCTTTATCTTCTTTTTTATCTTCTTTTTTACTGGCTTTCTCCGGTTCTTTCATCAAAGTAATATCTTTATCTTCTTTTTTTGTTTCCTTTACGGTTTCTTTCTTTTCAATTTTATCTTTAAGTTCCTTTTTACCCGGCTTTTTTGTAGTTTTCTTTACTGTTTTTACTTCAGTTTTAGTTTCTTTCTTATCACTTACTTCAGTTTTAGTTTCTTTCTTATCAATTATATCAGTTTTAGTTTCTTTTTTATCTTTAACTTGTTTTTTCTGTTCTTTTTCCTTTCTATCTACAAGTTCCAAAAATACCATCTCAGATGCATCTCCATGCCTCTGACCAAGTTTTATGACCCTTGTATATCCTCCAAACCTTGAAATAAACCTTGGCGCTATTTCTGTAAATAACTTTGAAATTATGCTTTTTTTATACAACTTTTTTGCTATTTCCCTTCTTGTATGAACGGAATCTATTTTAGCTTTTGTTATCATTTTTTCTGCAGCTTTTCTAACTTCTTTTGCCTTCGATTTTGTTGTTTTTATTCTTTCATATATAAATAAAGAGCCAACCATATTTCTAATTAATGCTTTTCTATGGCTTGCTTTTCTGCTAAGTCTGTTAAAGCCAATTTTATGTTTCATTTTCAATATCCTTTTTCTTTTGCTTCATATTACTTATGACATTTGAATAATCTTTCATACCTAAACCGAGATTCCAATCTTTTAATTTATCTTTTATTTCCTGTAAAGACTTTTTACCAAAATTCCTTGTTTTTACAATATCATCTTCAGTTTTTATAGTTAAATCACCAAGTGTTTGAATATTCGCATTTTTTAAACAGTTACTTGATCTTACAGATAATTCAAGTTCTTCTACAGGAGTTTCAAGGTATTTTCGGAGTTCTTCGTCTTCATTATCCTTCTCTACATCAGCAAGTATTTCCTCTTCATCAAAATTTATAAAAATTGTAAAATGATCTTTGGCAATTTTTGATGCTTCTGCTAATGCATCATCAGGGGTTATGCTTCCATCTGTCCAGATTTCAAGATTTAATTTATCATAATCCGTTCTCTGGCCAACTCTTGTATTCTCAACACTATATTTAACCTTTTCTATTGGAGAAAAAAATGAGTCAATCGCTATAGTACCTATCACTTCTATATATTTTTCATTTCTTTCTGAGGATACATAACCTCTTCCAAGATCTATCTGCAACTCAATCTCACAGTTGCACTTACTGGTTAATGTAGCAATATGGAGATCTTTATTAATAACTTCAATATTTCCTGTTTTCTCAAAATCCTTTCCAGTTAATATTCCTTTGCCTTTTAAAGGAATTATAATTGTCTCGCTCTCGATATCTTCTCCAAGCTGCATTTTTAAATCTTTTATATTATTTATAATAATCGGTATATCTTCAACAAAATCCTCAATTGTTTCATATTCACTCGAAACAGTATGAGGAACATTTTCTTCATTATATTGAGTAATTCTTATTGCTGTTACAGCATAACCCTGTATTGAAGATAATAATATCCGCCTTAATGTATTGCCTATTGTAACTCCATATCCTCTTTCAAATGGATACGCAATAAACTTCCCATATGCATCTTCTACATCACTATGTTCAAAAGTTATACCTTTTGGCCTTTTAAACCCTTTTAATAGATTTTTCCTCGCCATCAGAACTCCTTTTATATACTCTATTTTGAATACAGCTCTACTATGAGTTGTTCTTTAACTTCAGCAAGATCCGTTAAATCATTCCTTCGCGGTAAATTTAGTACTTTACCAGCCATAGTATCCGGATCTACTTCGAGCCATGGTACAACTCCGGTACGGGAAAATTCTTTTAAACTTTCTTTTATTGCTGTGCTTTTTTTGCTGTTTTCTTTAATTTCAATTTTTTCATCAGCTTTAACTATATACGAAGGAATATTTACTTTTCTTCCATTTACAGTTATATGTCCATGAGAAACTAATTGCCTTGCCTGATTTCTTGAAGAAGCAAATCTCATTCTATAAATAATATTATCAAGTCGCCGTTCAAGAAGGATAAGCAGATTTTCACCTGTAACACCTCTCATTCTCTCAGCTTTATTAAAAAATATTAAGAATTGTTTTTCCAGCATACCATACATTCTTTTAACTTTCTGCTTTTCTCTTAACTGTATTCCATAATCACTTGTTTTTTTATTTCTAAATCTTGAACTTTTACCGGGAGCATTTTTACCCTTAGTAATAGCGCATTTATTTGTTTTACATTTATCGCCTTTCAAAAATAGTTTTTCATTTTCAGTTCTACACAATCTGCATTTTGGTCCTAATTTCTTTCCCATCTTAATTCTCCCTTACACACGCCTGCTTTTCTGCGGTCTACACCCATTATGAGGTATTGGAGTAATATCTTTTATAGATCTTACTCTTAATCCTAAATTCCCCAGCGATCTTATTGCAGATTCTCTTCCAATTCCAGGGCCTTTAACAAAAACTTTCACTTCCTGAAGTCCGTCATCAATAGCCTTTTTAGCAGCCGTCTCTGCAGTAGTTTGCGCAGCAAAAGGTGTTGACTTTTTAGCACCTTTAAAACCCAGTCCACCTGCGGAAGCCCATGAAATTGTGTTACCCTTTAAATCTGTAATTGTAACAATTGTATTATTAAAAGTAGCCTGTATATATACACAGCCTTCACTTACATTTTTTTTCTTTGATCGTTTGCTTTTTTTCGCAGCCACTGAACAAATCCTCCAAATAAATTATTATACGCCGTAATATCCCGATGCTATGCATCGTGGATATAAGGCTATTTATAAAAGCCTTGATATGTAATGTAAAAACTTAAAGGCTTTTACTATTTATAAGCATAAAGCAACTGCGTTGCTCCATGCTTGTCATATTATTAAGGCTATAAAAATTGTACCTAACCACAAGCTTTGTGTGTGGTCAGGTATCCTCACACACATAAGAATACCTCACAGCTCTGTACTCATAGTGCACAAGACTGCGGGATTTCTTTATTTTCTTTTTCCTGCAACAGTTTTCTTTCTGCCCTTTCTTGTTCTGGCATTAGTTTTGGTTCTCTGGCCATTAACGGGCAGTCCTCTCCTATGCCTTACACCCCTGTAACATCCAATATCCATCAATCTCTTTATATTTAATGCAACTTCTGTTCTTAATCTACCTTCAACAGTACAATCATTCTCAATTACTTTTCTTAGTTGATTTACTTCTTCTGATGAGAGATCATTCATTCTTCTTTCCATATTCACACCAGTTTTCTCACATATTTCTTGCGCTGTTGATCTTCCTATACCATAAATATATGTTAATGCTATATCTATATGCTTGTTTGGTAGGTCTACTCCTGCTATTCTTGCCATAAACTAATGCCCCCTATCTCTGTCTCTGCTTATGTTTTGGATTCTGGCATATAATTCTTACTACACCGCGTCTTCTAATTACTTTGCATTTATCACAAATTGGTTTTACACTTGCTCTAACTTTCATACTTCATCCTTATTTTATAAATTTCTGGATTTTATTTTACCTTTTTTCATTATTCCATCATGATGATGCATTTTGAGATGTCCTTCAATTTGCGACATAGTATCAAGGTCTACACCAACCATAATTATTAATGATGTACCGCCCAATAAGTAAGCAACAGCCTGTGGAAATTTAAACATGCTCTGAACTATAGACGGTATTAATGCAATAAAAGCCAGGAATACTGCACCAGGTAATACAATTCTGTTTAAGATCTTTATTAAATATTCTTCCATTTTTTCAGATCTGATACCCGGAATAGATCCGCCGTTTTCTCTAATATTCTTTGCAATCTCAATTGGATTTAAAGTAACCTGAGTATAAAAATACGCAAAGAAAATAATTAATAATGCATAAAAAATCTGATAAGCAACACCAGTCGGACTTAAGAAATTAGATACATTCTGAAGCCAGCCAATATTTCCTGCAAGGCTCTTCGCTATCTGTATCGGAAATTGCAGCACTGCAGAAGCAAATATTACTGGTATAACACCAGATGGATTTATTTTAAATGGAAGATAAGTATTCTGTGAACCATACATTTTCCTTCCTATTACCCTTTTAGCATAATGAACCGGTATTTTTCTCTGCCCCTGCTGTTCATAAATTACAAGAGCAATAACACCTACAAACATTCCCAGCACTAGTATTATGTAAACCGGATTTAATTCAGATGTAGGATCTTTAACAGCTTCTATCATTGTGTTTACTGCCCACGGTATTCTTGCTACTATTCCAGCAAAAATCAATAGCGATATTCCATTTCCGATTCCTCTTTGTGTAATCTGTTCTCCTATCCACATAAGGAAAATCGTACCAGCAGTAACTGTAATCATAGCAGTTAAAGTAAAACCTAATCCCGGACTAACTATTGCATTCTGCATCTGATCACTGGCAACCCATCTTGTTATTGCAAAAGACTGAAGTAAGCATACAGGCACAGTTGCCAGTCTTGTATATCTTTGTATTTTCTTCTTTCCGCCCTCTTGTTCAGATATCTTTTTTAACGCCGGAAAAACCAATGTTAACAGATTCATAATAATGGATGTCGTAATATACGGCATTATACCAAGCATAAAAATAGAAAACTGTTTTAACGCTCCTCCTGAAAAGAAGTCTAAGAAATCAATTATTCCACCTTGACTTTCCGTATTAAAGAAATTCATTATTTGTGACCTGTCTATACCCGGAATTGGTATAACAGTACCCACTCTGAATATTATTAATAAAAATATTGTAAATAATATTCTTTTTCTTAGATCCCTTGTTCTAAATATGTCTATCAGAGCATTCCCAGCCATTATTCAGTACCTTTTTCCTTATTTTCTTTTATTATTTCACCGCCGGCTTTCTTAATCTTTTCTAAAGCAGATGCACTAATTTTATCTACATCCACTTTTACTTTTTTACTAATTTCTCCATTTCCTAATAACTTAACTAAGATATCTTTTTTATTAATAATTCCTTTTTCATATAAAGACCCTTTATTAACTTCTTCTCCATCCTTATATTTTTCTTCTATATCCTTAATATTAATAATCTCATATAATGTTTTAAATCTCGCATTAGAGAATCCTCTTCGCGCAATTCTTCTATATAAAGGCATCTGTCCACCTTCAAATCCCAGCCTTACACCTCCGCCGGATCTTGATTTCTGTCCATCATGCCCTCTTCCGCAAGTTCCGCCTTTACCGCATCCTCTTCCTCTACCTACAATCTTTTTGTTTTTTGTAGCGTTTTTTGGAGATCTTAATATTATTGTTTTACTCATTTTATAACTCCGTTACTTCTATCATATGCTCAACAGTTTTTATCATACCTTTTATTGGATCATTCAATACCAATTCTTTAGTTGAATTTATTTTACCTAAGCCCAGAGCTTTTATTGTTTTTCTTTGTTTAGGCAGCTTCCCTATAAGGCTTTTTATCAATTTAATTTGAACTCTGATAGCTTTCGTCTTTTTAGCGCTCATTACTATTTAACCCCATAACTCATTTATATTTTTACCGCGGCCTTCCGCGAGTTTCTTTTTGTCCATTAATTTTTCTAAACCGTTTATTGCTGCATTTACAATATTCATAGTATTTTTTGAACCCAGCGATTTACTTAAAATATCATTTACTCCGCATACATCCATTATTGCTCTTACTGCACCGCCAGCGATAATACCAGTTCCAGGTGCTGCAGGTTTTAATAATACCTTAGCGCCTTTATAAACGCCTAATACCTCATGGGGTATAGTTGTTTTTTTAATCGGCACTTTAATCATGTTTCTTTTTGCCTTTTCCAGGCTTTTTCTTATTGCTTCTGAAACATCATTTGCCTTACCAAATCCAAGGCCAACTCTGCCTTTTTTATCCCCAACAACAATTAAAGCTGAAAAAGAAAACCTTCTTCCGCCTTTTACTACTTTAGCAACCCTGTTTAATCTTACAAGTTTTTCTGTATATTCACTGGATCTTTTATTTTCTCTCAAACTAATTCCCCCTAAAATTTTATACCGGCTTTTCGGATTCCATCAGCAACAGCTTTAACCACACCGTGATACTTATATCCATTTCTATCAAAAATTGCAGTGGTTATTTTCTTGTTTTTCATTCTAAGAGCTATAACTGCACCTAATTTTGCAATATCTTCTACTGTACTTTTAATTTTTTTATTATCTTTTTCTATATTAGACGCAGATGCTAAAGTCTCACCTTTTTTATCATTAATAACCTGAATATAGCAATACTTATTGCTTTTATAAATTGTAATTCTGGGTTTTTCTGCTGTACCAAATATTTTTTTTCTTATAGATAACTTTCTTTTGTATCTTTTTCTTAACTTATCTTTTATTCTTTTCATAATCTTAGATCCTATTTAATTCCTGATTTACCGATCTTTCTTCTGATAATTTCATCTTTATATTTAACACCCTTACCTTTATACGGTTCAGGAGGCCTAAATCCTCTAATTATTGAACAAACATGTCCCAGTTGCTGTTTATCTATACTTTTTACAATTAACTTTGTATTTGCTTCTACTTTTATATCTATTCCGTTCTGTATCGGATATTCAATCGGATTAGAATAACCTAAATTCAGAACCAGTGTTTGACCCTTTAATTCTGCCCTATAACCAACACCATTAATTTGCAGTTCTTTAGTAAATCCGTTTGTTACACCGATTATCATATTATTCAGTAAACTTCTATATAAACCATGCAATGATCTGACTCTTTTTGATTCATTCTTCCTTGTTACTGTTACAGAATTATCTTTAATATCAAACCCAATTTCCGGAAGTGTTTTCTCTTCCAGCTTTCCTTTTGGCCCTTCAACTACGATTTTATTGCCTGCTACATTTACTTTTACACCCTGTGGTATTTCAACAGGCATCTTCCCAATTCTAGACATCTTAATCCTCTTTCCTACCAGATACTACAAATTAGTTCGCCGCCGACCTTTTTCTCGGTCGCTTTTCTTCCTGTAGTTACTCCTACTGATGTTGATACTATAAGAGTACCAAATCCATTAAATATCCTGGGCATATTCTTATATCCGCAATATATACGTCTGCCCGGTTTTGATAACCTTTTAATTCCATGAATAATACATTTTTCTGTATCATCATATTTTAATAATATTCTTATACAGGTATTGTTTTCCTGTTTTATTTTCTTAAATGTTTTAACATAACCTTCATTTTTAAGTATTTTTATTATTTCCAATATTATTTTATTAGTTATAATATCAACCTTTTCAAATTTCGCCATTGTTGCATTTCTAATTTTCGTAAGCATATCCGCAATAGGATCTGAAAGACTCATATACTACTCCCTCTACCAACTCGATTTAGTTATTCCGGGTATCAAACCCTGACTTGCCAAATTTCTAAAACAAATTCTACACATTTGGAATTTCCTCATATAACCCCTGGGCCTTCCACATATTTTGCACCTACTAACTTTTCTTGTACTATATTTAGGTTTCTTTTGAGCTTTTAATATTAATGCTTTTTTAGCCATTTATTCCTCACTCTTATTTCCCACCCAGCACCAAATATTTATATTTGTTTCTGGGTTATTTTTTAAAAGGCATCCCTAATTTAAATAGTAAACTTCGTGCCTCTTTATCATTTTTTGCTGTTGTTACAATAGCTATGTTTAATCCTGCTATTTTCTCTATTTTATCATAATCAATTTCCGGAAAAATAATCTGCTCTGTTATACCAAGTGAATAATTTCCATGCCCGTCAAAAGCATTAGGATTAAGTCCCCTAAAGTCCTTTACTCTTGGAAGTGAAACATTCATTAATCTATCAAGAAATTCATACATCATTGTACCGCGCAAAGTAACCATCGCTCCAATTTCCATGCCCGCTCTGAGCTTAAATGCTGCAATAGATTTTCTTGCTTTCGTTTTAACTGCTTTCTGTCCTGCAATCTGTGATATTTCCTTAACAGCAGAATCCAATACCTTTTTATTTAATACTGCCTCACCGACACCCATATTTATAATAACTTTAAGAACCTTTGGTATCTGCATCACAGATTTATAATTAAACTCATCTTTTAATTCTTTAGCAACCTTAGAATTATATTTCTCTTTCATTCTTGGTATATATACATTTGCCATTATAGCTGCTCTCCACACTTCTTACATATTCGTTTCTTAGTTTTATTGTCTATCGTATAACCAATCCGGGTCGGTCCGCATTTTTTACATATCACTTTAACTTTGGATATGTGAATAGTAGATTCAATTTCTATTATTCCGCCCTGTTGATTGTCTTTGCTTTTTCGAATAGCCTTTTTTACCATGTTTAAACCTTCAACAATGATTCTCCCTTTATCACTATTGATCCTTAAAACTTTACCCTGTTTACCCTTATCTTTACCGCTTATTACTTTAACTGTATCACCAGCTTTTATTTTATATTTTATTGCTTCTTTAATCATATATATCCCCTACAGTACCTCTGGAGCAAGAGAAACAATTTTCATAAAATTCTTTTCTCTTAATTCCCTGGCAACCGGCCCGAATATTCTTTTACCTATCGGATTTAAGCCAGCATCTATTATAACACATGCATTATCATCAAACCGTATATAAGTTCCATCCTGCCTTCTATATTCTTTACTTGTTCTTACAATTACAGCTCGCTCTACATTTCCTTTTTTAATAGGTGCATTAGGCAGCGCGTCTTTAACTGCGATTACAATAATATCTCCAACACCAGCAACTTTTCTTTTACTTCCGCCCAATACTTTTATACACATAGCTTTTTTAGCGCCGCTGTTATCTGCTACATTTAAATAAGACTGCATCTGTATCATTATCTTCTCCTGCTAAACATCTTCTCATATTAAAAGAAAAATGCTATTTAACCTTTTCTAATACCTCAACTAACCGCCAATTTTTATCTTTACTTAACGGTCGCGTTTCAACTGCTTTAACAATATCACCGATACTGCATTCATTCTTCTCATCATGAACCTTTATCTTTTTTGTAACAGTTATATATTTTTTATATAGCTTATGCAATTTCTTCCTGGTGATAGAAATTACAATAGTTTTATTCATTTTATTACTTACAACCTGTCCGGTTACTATTTTTTTATTTTTTTTATCCTCTAATTTCTTTTCCACTATCGCTCTCCTACATTACTCTTTATCAATCTTTTCTTTTCTAATACCTAATTCAACTTCTTTAATAATTTTATTTATTCTTGCAATCTGTTTTCTAACAGTCCTGAATCTTTGTGGATTATCTTTATTTCACAAAACCTTCTCGACTCTATCTTTTCTAATATCTTTCTTTTATTATTCTCTTTTTGTTTTCAATTCTCT
>SDBV01002612.1_pt1 | contig 26866 bp, 45 predicted proteins | sample 2277081 | NCBI WGS metagenome assembly SDBV01 (sample SAMN10402039, study PRJNA504765) | marine sediment metagenome | isolation source: marine sediment core GS10_PC15, 223 cmbsf | place: Arctic Ocean: Southern Knipovich Ridge | collected 2010 | reverse complement strand
TGATACTAATAGAGATACATTGGTATCTAGGTTGGTATGTTTAGCATAACTTCCTTTGTCAGCTGTCCAATTGCCAATGCTTGATACGTTACCGTCTACATTGGTGTTGGTTGCATAAGAAGGCTTGTCTGCAGTCCAGTTACCAATGCTGGATGTGTTGCCTTCTATATTAGTGTGGGCTGCAAAGCCAGTGATGTTAGTATCTAGATTAGAATGTGTTGCATAAGAAGGCTTGTCTGCAGTCCAGTTACCGATAGAAGAAAGATTGCCTATTGCTTGTGTCCAGTTAGTCCAGGAGATTCTAACAAATGTTCCGTTATCCACCCAGCTATAATTATAGTTACGAATAACCGTCTCATTGTTAAATGCTATGTCACTTATTCTATCATCCATCGTTGCATTTAATTTTGTCTCATTAAAGGTTACATTGGTTCCAACTAAATAAATCCATGGACCAATAAATGAAAGGTTCTGTCCTTCAAAAAGATATACTGAAAACTCTCCTGGAGAATATGTCCAATCACCAGCACTTACTGTAGATATAATTACTAGAAAGCATATGCTCCAGAGTATAAATTTAATGCTATCTTTCATCGTTTTATCCAGGTGGTACTCCTCCCATTGACTGTGCGACTGATAAGAACTGCTGTCCCCATGCATCAAACGAACCAGCTATCTGCCCTGGTGCTTTAACGGATAACCAAACTGTCACTCCTGTAATAATCAAACAAAGCACTATTGTTCCTATGGTAAGTAATATTGCTCTTTTATGTCCCTCGTCTGATTGGAATGTCTTTGCATTTTCCTGCAATTGCAACACCCCCCAAAACTTTTCTTCAGGAGTCAATTGTTCAAATGCCTCTATCGGATTGGAAAATGTTAAGTTAGGCATTGTGATATAAGTTCCATCGTCATTTATTTTTAAGAGAGGAACTTTATTTCCTGGTTTGATATCTGCTTCTTTAAAAGGTTCTATTAATTTTCTTTTGAAGAATAACCACTGCTTTTTCACTCCCCCCTTTGTTCTTTTGTCACATGCCCTATCATGCTTATATCCTATTATCTGTGCACTCTGTTTATGCTCATCATTGTAATGCAATACAGGATATGTTACTTTGTATTTAAATACAATAAAATAATATATGATTGCAAAAAATGCAAATATTATTACTACCATCAAAGCATAACCTATAAAGGTTATGAACTGATCAAACATTCCAGTTGGAATAAAATTCTTAATGGCTTGGCTAATATCTCCTGGGTCTGGCATTTTTAAAACCTCCTGATTTTAAACGCTAATCTTATTCTATCTAAATCATCTCTATCTTTTGCATGGCGAAATTTGAATGCTGGATCTTTTAATAATTTTCTTTTATCCTTGATGTTTTCTTTTAGATGGGTATATTTTAATCCACCTATGGTTCTTGTGCGAATACCTTTTTTCATTCTAGTATAATCTACAATTCCATAATCATCTTTGGTTTCCCTTAATCTATCTATTCCTTTATGCATTACTTTATATGTGCCAGGATGTAATGCTGGCTTCACATAATAAATATCCTTCTTTGCAATTCTATCTAATTTTCTTTCTAGCTGTCTTGCACTCTTACTTGGTTTCATTGAATATATATCCCAATCAAATGTGTGTCTTGCTAAGAAACCTATCTGTTTTCCTATTGACCTCGCCCCATAGATTACGCTTTTGTTTCTTTTAGTTTGCTGTCTGATTATATCTCTTTCTGATATCTGTGCGAACAATTCGCCCAAAGGATTAAACTTCATTTCAAAATTTCAATCTAGGCAGCTTGCTTAGATCAAATCCATATGCTGGTTGTGTTGGTGCTCTTGGTGTTCTTGTTGTTTTTCTTTTTCCTTTCTTTTTTTTCTTTCTTCTTTTCACAACTGGTCTTGGCCTGGCTATTGTTGGTAGTCCTTTTGGCATAGTTAATGTTCCAAAAAATCCGCCTGCTTTAATGTATTTTCTCCTTCGTTCTCCTGCGATTTTTTCCCTATATGTTGCTGTTTCTATTCTCTGTTTTCTTCTTTCTGCTGACCTTACCTTTTTTATTTCATCTGCTTCTTTTCCTTTTTCTCCAATCCATCGTTCTGCTTTCCTTACTCCAACCTTTCTTGCAGCCCATTTTCCTACATCATGGAGTATGCCTTGTTTCTTAGGATTATATGGTTCACAATCTAACATATCTATTACTCCATCCTTATCACTATCCCTCATTCTACGTGGTTTACCAAGTAGTTTTGTCATTGCCAATACGTTTGGCATTGGCTGTATTGGTTTTAATTTATATTTCATAGTTAATACCTCCTGATTATTATTAGTGACATCCGTCTCCCATTTCACTCACCCCTCTTTCTCTTTCTTATCCTCTTCTTTTTATAGATTGGTATTCCGTAAAGCCCTTTACTAAAATTGCTCATTCCTTTTGCTAATTTATCAAATGCGTTTTTCATCTTTTCTTCCTCTTCCTTTTCTTTCTCAATCCACCCATTGCATATCCAGCCATCATTGCCATCCCCATTGGACGCATCATCCTTCCAGCTGTTCCAAATCCACTCATCACTCCTGCTGGTGCACCCGCCTTAGACGCAACTCCTGCGCCAATTCCTAATCCCATTCCTGCTCCAGCAAATCCAGTTATATCACTTACTAGGTTTTTCTTTCTTTTCCTTTTTGGCATCTTCTTCCTTCTCCTTTATTATTCCTTTTTCAACTAGGGCTTCATAAAGATAAGTAAATTTTACATCCACTTCCTGTTTTAATTCCTGTATCGCAACGAATGCGTCTGTTAAATCAAATGGCATATTATCAATCCTCCACCTTATATTCCAAACATCCCTCTTTTCTTTTCGCCTGCTTCTGTATGCAAGTAAGTATCTTTTCTTATTCCCCTTAGGTATTCTTTTTCGTTCGCACCAAGTGCCCTGAAATAAGTTGGCGTTGCTGCTGTCTTAAAAATCTGCATTATCGGGCTAAGGTCTGACATCCTTATCTTATACTTCTTTCTGTTAGCAAGTAACACGGATGTTGCCACCGTGTTTGTTAAATCTAAAAGCGCATGTAGTATACTCTCTTTGTCATACTTTGACATCATGAGGTTTTTGCTTGTGCTTGGTTCAAGTAATGCTACTAACCTCCACACACATTCATCACTACACATAGGTTGTCCATCAATCATTTCATTTGATACTGGGTCTCGTACCTTTGTTATTATCCACTTTCCATTTTCATCCTCCACCTCATTTTTTAATCTGTGAGTCATCAACATGACTTCTTCATTTAAATCCTGCTGCCATCGAGTAAGTTCAGCTCTTTCCTTCTGCATCTCAATCGCGAGGGTTTCATCAAACCCAGTTGATCTTCCTGCAATGTCTTCTCTTGAAAGTTTTTCCTGTGCCTTTATCTCTGTCCTCTGCATCTTTTCTGTTGGATTTGATTGTCTAAATGGATTAAAATTCATTTTATCTTCCCCATGGTAATTTATCTTTGAAAAAAGGATATAACATTGCACCAAACAATATTACCAGCATTAATGTATGATACCACATTTTATGTGATTGGCCTCACTTCCAAACCAGTAAGGAACTTTGGCAGCCCTCCCCTTATCTTTTTTTCCATTGCTATCAAAGAAGGCATATATTTTGCGGCTCTTCTTGCAGTATAAATCACAGGTATTTTTATTGGTTTTCCAGGTGCTCCAAACTTAAATTTAAAAGGTAATTTTACTGGGCGGGGAACATAAGGTGGTGGAGCTATTCTTAGCGAAGGTATAGATGGGGGAACTATTGGAAGTGGGATATAAACTGGTGGCTTCGGATATTTTGGAGGTTTATATGGTGGTGGGATATAAGGTTTAGTTATCTTTGGGAGTTTGGGAATTAATGATATAGGTGGAATTATCTTTGGTGGTTTATATAGTGGAACATAAGGTTTAGTTATCTTAGGTGGTTTTGGGAAGAGAGATATTGGTCTGATTATCTTTGGTGGTTTATATGGTTTAGTTATCTTGATTGGTGATATAAGTTTAGGTAGCTTTGGAGGTTTGTATGGTCGTGGGATATAAGGTTTAGTTACCCTTGGCAGTTTTGGAATGAGTGATATAATCTTTGCTGGAGAGAGATATGGTTTTGTTATTATTGCCCTAGATATGCCTGTTTCTTTTGCTAACATCTTCGCCAGTTTTGTAGTCTCTCTTGGAGTACGTCTTGGTTTTTCCAATAACTTTTTTATTGCTGGCGGTGCTTTTTTTATTTTAGGTTTTATTATAACAACACGTTTTCCTTTTATTAATGTAACCGCCGACACAGCTTCTTTTGTAATTATTTCTCCAGGAGCCAAAGTTATTTCTGGTTCTCTTGTTAGCTTTCCTATTGGTTTGAATTCTCCAGTAGGTTTTAACTGCCACTCTTGAAATCTTTTCATTTGTGCTTGTGTTAAAGGCTTTCCTTTTTTTAATGCCTTCTCAATATCCTTTAATCCTTTTGGGATTTTTGCCACTTGTGTTTCTTCAAATAACAATACTTGTGGCTTTGCTTTTTTAAATGTAACTTCTCCCCTTAAGATATCCATTATGCCAGCTTCTTTTTGAGTTAACACCCCTAACCTAGATATCCTTAATCTTGCCGCTGGGTCTGCAAACAATGCCCGCTCAATTTCTGGTGCCTTTAGTGCAGGCTTTGGTTTTTCTATTACTTTTACTTTTTCAAATGGTTTAAAGAAATCTCTTGCTGCTGAAACAGCAGTTACTTTCTTCCCAGCAACAGTTACTTGTTCTTTTAATGGTATTAATATCTTTTTGACTGGTGGAGCTATCTTTATTTCTGTTATCCCCTTTACTTTTGGTACTTTTATAACTCCTGCTTTTAATGGAGCATACTTCGGTGAGATTACAGTCCTTCCAATCTCCGCTCCTTTTCCTACAGTAGATACTACCTTTCCTATCCCTTTCATTAATAATAATTCTCCAACTACCCTTCCTGCAACAACCGATGGTTTAGTCTTTATTGCAATACCAATCTCTTTTGCCAACACACCCGTCTTTGCTTTTACAGCCAATGTTTTTAATCCTACTCCAATCGCCTTTACAGTTGAAACTGGTTTAGTAACCAATGCCTTAGCAAGTTTTGCTGTTTCAACTCCAGTTAATGCAAGCCCAGTCATAAATCCAGTAAATACCATTGGTTTTCCTTTTGCTCTAGCCTTTACTACTTCTTTCTCAACAAAGGCAACTCTTTCTGCAAATGGTTTCTCCAATGCACGTGGAGTTGGTGGCCCATAACTTGGTCCAACAACAAATGTAGGTTTTTTTATCCGTGGTAATTTTGTTGGTATTTTTAGTGGTACTCTAGCTGCTTTCTGTCTAGCAAGAGTCTCACTTATTCTCCTTTGCCTTTCGGCTTCTTTCATCCTTTCTAATTCAGCTCTTGTAACAGTAACTGGTTTAGGTTCAGTAACCGTAACTGGTTTTGGTTTAGGTGGTGTATAACTTGTCCCATACCTTCTAGCTCGCCTTCTTTCCAATTCTGCTTCCCTTATTGCATTTTTTCTTCGCCATTCTGTCATCTCTGCTGAACTTATTGACGTAGCTCCAGTTGGAATTGTAGTTCCAGGTACTCCATAAACTATTGTACCATTTCTTTTGTATACAGGAACTGCTTTAACCATTGTATGCCTTTTCTATTAAGAATACCATATATAATATCATAAACACTACTAGTATTTAAACCTTATGTTTCTTCATACCCAATTCAAACCCAAAAGTTTATATACTATTACTGTTATCAATATTATGTATGAAAACTACAAGTATAATTCTAGAAGATTGGCAAATTAAATGGTTCAAGGAAAGATGCATATCTGTTTCTCCTTTTGTTAGGAGATTGTTAAAGGAGTATATTCAAAATGAAAGAAAATGAAAGCACAGAAGCAAAGATAAACATTTCTTTGGCATATCAATTGCATCTACTTGAAATAATGAACAGAGCAAACGATTTCCATAGAAACAATAATGTAAGTGGAGAAAGCAGAGAGATTGAGATGCTTTATGAGGGATTGGTAGATAAAATACCCGAGAAAGAAAGGAAAGACAAGCATGAAGTCGCTCAAAGGAATGCAAATGAATGTAGGAATGGTATTATGTTGCTTAACATCAGAGGGAACGCATGTAACAAAACAAATAGTGGTCTTTTTCGGAAGTTAGCATTGGAAAAGGCAAAGAAGCTCGTTGAATTAAGCGAATTGGTATCTGATTGGAAGAAAGAATTGATATTAGTCATGTCACGGAATAAAATGCTTGTTGTTGTCAAGAAAAAGGTGGAGGATGAGGTATGAAGACGCCATTGGATGAATTATATACCTGGGAAGAATTATATGAACGATTTGCCAAGAGATTCCCTAAGAAATCCAAGAAACACGGCTTTAAGAAATGGTTTATGGATAATAAAGCCGATGGCAAGCTCTTCGACGATGTTATGATAGCCAGATGCTTCACAATCTACCTTGACATGCTTAAATTGGATAAAGATCACTTCTTATTGGTGACTGGGGGCGAAGGATTGGGCAAAAGCACACTAGCAATCCAATTAGGCAGCTGGATTGACCCCAATTTCGTTCTAGAGAACCTCTGCTTCTCCCCAGAAGAGTATATCAAGAGATTAAAGACCATAAAGAAGGGCGGTTGCCTCATACTTGATGAAGGGGGCGTCATGTTGTTCAGCAGAGAGACAATGAGTGTCAATAATGTGTTGATGACTAAGATATTCATGCTTCAGAGGCAGAAAAACGTATCAGTTATCCTTTGTTGCCCTAGTTTTTGGGATATAGACGCATATTTACGGCGACATCGGGTCAATACGATGATAAGGATCTATAAACAAGGGCATTACATGGGTTATTTGCCCAAGGCCTTACGCATTATCAACGAGGTAGGCTACCGAAAGAAGCCATTAACGATGATTAAACTGCCCTCAGAGTCGTTTTGGCATGGAACGTTCAGGAAAATATTCCCTAAAAGTATTGAAAGGTCGGTTTATCTTTCGCAGAAGAAGAAACATCTGGATACGTTCCTTGATACAATCGAAGAAGACTTCAAAAGGATACAAAGAGGCAAGAAAAAGAAGCATATAGCAGGTAAATCCCTAGGAAAAGGGGGTTTTGACGCCAATCCGCGGGCATCCATATGAAACTACTATAGGATAAAAGTTTCAAAATTCATATATAAATCAAAATGAAGATAGCTATCTATTGTAGAGTAAGTACAAAAGATAAACAAGATATAACTACTCAGGAAACCTACCTAAAGGACTATGCAAAACGAGAAGGGCTGACTATCTATTATATATATAATGATGTTGGTGAGAGTGGTAGCAAAGATAGCAGGCCTGAGTTTGATAAGATGCTTACAGCTATGAGAGCTAAGGAATTCAAAGGGATACTGGTTTACAAGCTTGATAGAATTGGCAGATCACTTAGCCACTTGGTTAAGCTGTTTGAAGAGTTCAAGAAACGAGACATTGATTTTATATCCGCTACCCAATCTATTAATACTACAACACCTGAAGGAAGAATGTTCTTGCATATCTTAATGACACTAAGCCAATATGAAAGAGAGTTGACTATAGATAGGATAAGGGCTGGGCTTGATAGAGCAAAAAAGGAAGGAAAGAAGTTAGGAAGAAGAAAAGGAAGCAAAGACAAGAAGAAGAGAAAGAAGGGTGGTTATTACAAAAGGTACATGAGATGATACAAAAACTAAAACAATGGAAAAGAAATAATTTATTCAAGTTAATAAAAGAAAATCCCTCATTAATTACACCAAAAAATATTTCAAATTCCTTTTTTAATATGTTTAATATACCATATAGATTTCCTTCTCTTGATACCATATCACTTTTTGTCAATAAGACATGTAACGCAAAATGTATGATGTGTGACGTGGGTCAACAAAATTTGAGGGGCATGGATTTATATCGTTCAAAACAAAAAAATAATGAGTTAGATATGAAATTATTAAAAAAGATACTTGAAGACCCATATATTGCTGGGAAAAAAATTAATTTTAGTTTAATAATGACAGAACCATTATTAGCGGACAATATATTTGAAATCATCCGTCTAATAAAAAGTTATGGTCATAAAGTTGTATTAGCTACAAATGGATTATTGCTGCCTAAAAAGGCAAAAGGATTGATTGAAGCAGAGATAGATACAGTTCTTGTAAGCTTAGATGGACCTGAAGAACTTCATGATAAGATAAGAGGAGGACATGAATTTTACCGCAATGCAATTGAAGGAATGAAGATATTGAATGATTCAAAAGTAAAGGTATATATAAATTATACTGTTTTCAATCAGAATTATCATTCTATCATTGATTTTTTGGATGATATCAACAAGCAGGTTAAAGTTGATGCACTCAAATTTCGATTTATGTATTTCGTTTCAAATGAAATGAAGAATAAACATAGGCAAACAGAATTAACTATTTCCAAAGAAGTAAATCCAGAAAGAGTAGATGTTAAAAAATTGAGTGAACAACTCAAAGCAATAACTTCACATAATTATGAAAACATTAAAAAAATTGATTTTGTTCCATATATTACTTCAGAGAAGGGGCTTTCAAAATATTTTAATTTAAAGGGAGAAAAGATTGAAAGTAACTCTAAATGCTTTTATCCTTGGACTCATTTATTTGTAACAACAGATGGCAAGGTAAGGATACATGTTATATGTTTTGATTTGATATTTGGTGATTTGAATGATAATAATCTAAAAGAGATATTTGAAGGCACAAAATTTAAAGATTTCAGAAAGAAACTAATAAAGGCAGATTTTTGTTTTTCAAGCTGTACACGATGTTGTGGCACGTTACAAAAATATGAGGTGGAATGAATGTCAGAAGAAAAAAAGTTAAATCTTGGATGTGGACAGGATTATAGGAAAGGTTATATCAATATTGATAAAATAAAATTCCCCAAGATAGATAAAATAGTCAATTTAGATAATTTTCCCTATGATTTTGAAGATAATACCTTTTCTAAAGTTCTGCTACTCAACATATTAGAGCATTTAGAGAAACCATTGCAAGTATTAGAAGAAGTTTGGAGAATTAGTAAGTCTGGTGCTATTATTAAAATTAAAGTTCCTTTTTATAATTCTTCAGCAGCGTATGGGGATGTGCAACATATCCGTTTTTTTAACTTTGAATCGTTCGTATTTTTAACCAAAAAAAAGAATGTGCGCTCTGGAAATAATCCACAAAGCGGAGCATTACGTACTAAGTGTTTTTTTGATATAATAAATAAGGAAGGTATTCCAACAAAGATAGGAAGATTAATTCCAAACATAAAAATAAAGATGAAAGGAATAACAGGGTTAAGGGATTGTTTTGCTCATCTATGTGGAGAGATTTTGAGTGGAATTTATTTTGAGTTTATAGTTCGCAAATAATCCACCCCCTAAATAATGAAGGGATTTACTATATGAAAATACAAAACAAACTAACAGGTGATTGTTTATGATTGAAGGAATAATGAAGGTATTTGAAATGCCTTGGTGGATATGGGCATTGATGCTGCCAGTAATATGGATACTGGCACAGCCATTGCTGTGTTTGTTCAAAAAGGAGAAACCGCCGACGATAACTTAGAGAAAACAAAACCTTTAAATAGTATGGGTATATTACTATAATAATAAGGTAGACACAAGAAGATGTCGCTTGGAGGAAAAAGAAAATGAAAATGGATTGGTATAAGATATCTGATGTTATAGTGATGATATTGATTATATTTGGAATGGGTGCCATGGCCTTTAATATTATATCGGCTATTAAATCTAGTGATTGGTCACTTCTAATTTTATCCTCTATCATTGAGCTTTTGTTTATTTTTAATTTTACAAAGTTTATATGTAGAGATAGGTGGGAATAAAAATGAAAATAGAAAAACATAAATGTTTGCAATGTGATTATGAATGGTATGGTAGAGACCCAGAAAGGATACCTATACCAAAGCAATGTCCTAACTGTAAAAGAATGGACTGGAGGAAAAAATGAAAAATAAAAGAACTATAAATATAGAAAAAAGTGAATTAAATTGGAAACAAACATATATTGTTGGAGGAACAATCCGATTACAAAACTACTACGACAAACACATTGATGAACATATTGACAAAAAACCATTGATTGGATTAATCTCTGCAGGAATGGGGGTAGTTTGGGTTATTACTGCTGTATTGTTGGCTCAAATCATTGAAACGCCTATACGAATGTTAATATTCAAAGGAAGATTGAAAGATAAACTAGATTTCTGGTTTAAATGCTGGCAGAGTGCATATGAACCAATAAGGGATTGGAGGAACTAAAAAATGATGAATGAAATTGTATTTGGAATAATGGCTTTTTTATTGACCATTTGGTATATGGACCATTATTATTTTAAGAAAAACGTAAGGGCATGGGCAGAGCAAAATGCAAGAAGCCTTGGATTAAAAGAAGTGGTGAAAAAGTAAAAATGACAGAAGAAAAAAAATATATAATATTGGTAAATGTATTGATTTTAATTCTAGTGATAATTGTAATATGGCAATATAATGTATATCTAAATGATAAGGAAATAATAGAAGCAAGAGAGAGCGGTCATGTGGCTGGTTTTCAAGAGGCAATAAACCAGATAGCTTCCCAAGCGGCTGCTTGCCAACAAATACCATTAAGAATGGATGATCAGACAATCACCATCATTGCGCTAGAGTGTTTACCACAATAAAATGGAAAACTTATTAAAATTTATAATATTGGTCAGCTTGGTTGGAATACTAATAACATCTAATCAAAGCGATGGGGTTGGAACAATTAGAGTAAATGCAACAGCTATAAATATAGAAGATAGTGTATTCAACCTGATACTATTTGATGTGGCAGATCATGAATACATACCCAATGTATATGACTGTACTGAATTCAGTGAACATCTTGAACGCCGATTAGGGGATTATGGGTGGGATGCAGAGCAGATTATGGTGGTTGTTAACTGCTCTTCCCCATCTTTCATAGATGGATATTGTGAACAATGGAATGGAAGGCATGATATAGTTTATGTAAAAGATATTTATATTGAAGCTACAACAGGCGAAGTTATTCCGCCAGGATTATATTATGACTATGGAATTGAATGAATGGGAGGTAAAAGAAAAAATGACAAGAAAAGATGAGGTAATTGAGATTACCACTATAGATAAAAAAAATGCCCTTTATGGTTGTAAAAAGTGTGGAGTGGTATTTATGGATTCACACAAATCATTTTGGCATAGATGTTAAAATAATAAATGGAGGAAAAAGAAAAAATGGAAATAACAATACAGATGAATAATAATGGAACTGCTAAAATATCAGAGCATATACAAAAGATACTTGACATAAAAGGGGGCGATTTCATCATAGCAGAAATTATAACTGTGGTGGATGGCAACTGCATATATGTGGGAAAGGAAAAAGTGACAGAGGAAGAGAGATATCTTCTCAGTCTGAAGGTGAGAAAATGAAAAAGAAAGATGTAAAGAAAAAGATAAAATATATAAGACGAGCGATAGAAAAGACTGCATTACTAACTTTTTTGCTTGGTTTGAGTGGATTTGTGACAACCAACCAACCATCTGCTTTATATATATTATTGGTTCTCTTAGGGGGTCTTGTATATATAAATCCTGAATGTATAAGTGAATCTATGATTAAATGGATTTGTGGAGGAAAAAAATGCCAATAAGAAAGGTATACTTAAATAAAACAACATATAAAGAGCTAAATCAACAGATGAAACAAGAAGGATTATCATCCAACCAGATAATTCAGAAATCAATAAGAGAATATTTAGATGGTTGGAATAAATATGGAGGTTAAAATGAAATTCGAAACAATAATGGCAGCTACAAGATATTGGCTTGATAAAGATTCAGAGCTATGGCTACATAAAAACGCATCTATGTTGATTTTGCGTGTTCAACAAGAGATGGGCATATCGAAAGATGTTCCAATCGAATCAATAACCCGATGTAAAAGAAAGATATATGAAAAAGGAGACCACGATCCATTACCAAAAGAGATATTAGAGGAGTATCTTAGAGTTAAATTAAGAAGGCAAACAGATTATAAGGAATTTTTTGGACATGGAAACGATACTAAACAAAAGGAACTGACAATAAGAAGTATAGATATATAAAATGGGAATAGAACTATTATGCAAGGAAGAAAGGGTTATAAAACAATTAGAACAACAATATGATGTGTTGGTAAGTGAATTCGATATGAAGCATTATAATTGTATAAAGGGACTTTATATTGATATTGAACAAGTTATAAAAAACAATAAGGATATATTAAGTAAGACTCATTTAGAATATGCAATGGGCTTATTGGAATATGCATTAGAATTAAAAAATATAGTAGACATATGTACCCCAAAAGTTAATGGGGGTGAATGAAAATAGCACACATTTTAAAATATATCAATAAAGAAGGAAAAGAGATTTATTATATATATGCAACAGTAAGAGAACAATCATTAAGAATAGATACTATAAATGGGATAATACATAGAGGCAAAAAGGGAAGGGTAACACTTCCAATGAAATTTATAGGAAAAAGAGTCAAAGTAAGTTTTGAGATAAAAAATAGGAATTAACCAAATATATTGTTGAAACACATCAGGTTTTATAGGTGTTTGCCAACATCTACCTCCAAACGATGGTTAAACGGCTATCATCGTTTGTTTTTCCTGATGTGCAACAAATTTTAAAGTGAAAAGAAAAGCTAAATTGGTGAAGGAATATGGGGAGTATTATCATTATACTAAGTTGGGAACTACACTGCTCTTTCTTCTTCTCATATTTGTGTTTCCAACTCAGATTCTTAAGTTCAAACTTGGGTTATTTCCTACATTTATGATGATAGGTATCATTATAGGGTATATTATGATGATAACTGGCCTTATTATCTTCTTTAGGGAGATGAAGAGATTGAAAAAAGAATATCTGTTAATTCTATAGAAACCTTTATATACTATTACTATTATTATTATCATAAAGAGGCAGTGTCTTGGGTTAATCCGTCTCCATGCTGCCCATGGCCAGGCAGAAGACACTAATACCTCTTTTAATTAATATAAGGGGGGGTTTCTTCGTTATTAATGATTTCTTCTTCTTGCGGTACCTTTTGTTTTGTTATATTGATTATTGCTTTCTGATTAGTTATTATGGACCTTTTCATGTCCGCCAGGTTGTATCCACCCGTTGCTCCTTGCGCGATGAACTTCTCGAACTCATTCATGTCAAACTCAGCATATTTACTATCTATTGCTTCTATATGCTTATCACCCTTGGATTGGTCCAATATAAGCCGTATATTGCCTTTTTTATCAATAGTCTTCCTGAACCCCTCTTTCTTGAATATATCCCATATATGGTCATTTAACATAGCAATATGCTGCTTTGTGATGTCTATGTAATAGGAAGGCCTGTTTGATAACTTAATCTCCAATAAGTTCTCTATTCTTGGTATCATATCAATAACAAGCTGACTTGCCATTGTCTTTACATCATATGGTGAAATCTTTGATTGTATCTTAGGGGGGAAGATTAAGACGCTGTATGGCGTGATATGGATACTGCAATCATTATACTTAAATATATATTTTGTCCAGCCGTGCTGGTCTTTATCATCGAAAAGCACCTTCTTAAACGAAAGTATGGTGTTGGGCTTCCAGCCAATCGGCGTTTCTAATATCTTTACATTGGCCTGGTAATTATGTATCTCAAACTTTGTCCCATCATACCCTGGGCTCTCTTGTCCCACTTTATTTTTCTGCATCCATCTATGTACAGTTGACTTAGGAATACCGACGATAGAAGCAATCTCACGTACCTTCTTTCCTTGTTTGGTTAAATCTAGAATTCGATTGTATATGGTGGTTGTCCCACTTCTTGTCCCATTCTTTTTCATTAAATTGTAAAAGCATAGGAAGTATATAAAGTTTTGTAATAATTTTTTGGCTGAATTATTCCTATGAGAATATATTATTCTTATGAGAATAAATAGTAGGGATAATTATTCAGATTGGAATAATGAATAAACAATATCTTTAAATAGATAGACTACTTTTGATTTTGTTATGCCATATAACCCAAATAAGAGATGGTCAAGATCATGGTAGAAGTTAGAGATATTGATTATGGTATAGCATTTCAGGTTACTAATTCTAAAACGGGTGAAAAGTATATAGAGATAAATAAGTACTTAAACGAAGACCCAATCCTTTATGCAGCTGTTCTTGGGCATGAACTGGAACACTATGATAGCAATAAACTGATTGATTTCTGGCTTGATTTAAAGCCTACATGGTATTCCTGGAGGCTATTTAAGTGGTGTTTAAAGCATCCTAAGAGCTTCTTTTTCATGTCACCCGTATTCCTAGAGCGTGGTAAGAAACCAGTTATAAGCTGGTTTATGATGCTTTTTTGGGCATCTCTACTGGGGTTAATGACCCTGGAAGTATATTTAATTTACTTATTACGCTCTAATATATTCACATAATCAAAAGCTTTATATACTACTACCGCTTTTCTATTTGATATGAAGAAGATTAAATGTTTAAAGTGTGGATATGAATGGCAGACAAAGAGCAAGATGCTATATGTATCCTGTCCTAAATGTCTGATAAAGGTTAAGATTGAAGGATTAAAATGCAAAAAATAACATTCGATAAGGAAGGGGAACTTAGCAAACAAGCTCAGGATGATGTAATAGATATTTTAAAGAAGGATAATGCTGACAATATAGATATCAATTTTGTTGATGAACCAGTTCATCAGATGGAATATCAAACTATAAAGAAGATGGTCTGGCTTAATGTTACACTTAGCTGGATAATATTATGTATTACGGGTGCTGTGCTTGTCAGCCTGTGGACAAGTGATATATTAATAAAGATGATTGCTTTCTTGTTGATTGTATTTTTCGGCTGGATGTACTGGCATCATAAATGGGATAAGAAGGTAAGAAAGTATATATGATGACAATGAAAAAGAAGATACCGCGAATAGAGAAAGAAAAATGCATTCCTAATCATAAAGATAAAAAGTTAGATGTCATCACTAAAAAGCGTGTTTTTAATATACTAGTTGCTTTTTGTCGTCTATTAATATTATTTGTTTTTCTTATTAAAATAATATTACCCTTAGCTCTTTCACTGGTTATGTTCTTTGGTGAAATCCTCTTTCTTCCAGAAGAAGTATTTACAAATAAATTTATGTTCCTAATAACTGTTTTGGCAATATCACAATATATCTTAATTAAAAGGTTATGGTGGATTATGAATTATCTTATTTCCATATATGAAAAATGAAAAAGCTCTTACAACTAAATCATAAGGGGAAACAGATAAGGAGAGCCATCAAAGAGGAAAAGAAAAAGCTTCATATCAAATTAATAAAGGATAACAAACTATTATTCAGGCTTGCAGATATTGCAATGCTTTTAATCATATTGTTTAATTTTGGTGCTATATTTCTTACAAATATGATGGTAGCGAAAGAGACACCTGATTTAATATTAAAAGAAGTTAATGCAATTCAATCTGAGATTGGCAACTATGAGTTACATCCTGATGCTGATAGATTAATGAGAGCATTGATGATACAATTTGTGATATGGTTATTTATGCTTTTTTCATACATATATTATAGGTTAATCCTCTGGCAAGATATCCACCTGATTATATTCCTTACAGTTGTTCTTTTTTATGTAATGGCTACAGGTTTTGATTTCTTCAATAACTTTGGTTATCTTATAGGTAAGATGATAGGATGAAAATAAAGGAATTCATCAAGCAGTATCGGAATGTTATATTTATAATAGCATTTATTCTCATCGCTTCAAGATTAGGCTTGAGTTTCAAATGGATGATATTAGGATTGTTTGCATTTGGATTTTATAATCATAGGAAATGGTTGAAGTTATACTGGAAGTCATGGCTCGAACAATATAGAATGATACTAGAAGGTAAAAATGGAAGAAAGAAAGATGACTGAAAAAGAGAAGAAACAACTATTAGTATTCCTTGAATTGGGCGCAGTTATAGTATTGATTATTCTTGGCTTTTATGCTGGTATCCATCTAGGATATGCTAGTGGTTATACTTATGTAGTAGATTATTATGAAGAGTATGTAAAGAAGTATAGTTCGCTCCCCCTTAAAAATTGTACCTGTTTCTGTGGTGGTGGTTGGGGACAATCCAAGCCAGGCATATATCCTGATATTGAATGGAAAATACCTGAAGAATTCGAATTCGAGATTTCTGAATAAAAAAAGAAAAAAAATTATATTTAGCCAGCTCTTCTAAACAAAGCAACTAATGCTAATAAGACTCCTCCTATGATTGTTATCACAAATATTGGTAACCATGTTGCGATGTCTGCTGTTGCATTTGTAACGTCTACACTTGAGTTATATCCTTTATCTGGTAGTTTATAAGAGTAGTTCACAAATAATTCTTGGCTTGGTGTTGTGTTCGTGAAACATCCTAGCGTTTTGTTCTCAAACAATAGTCCTTGCTGTATTGTGCAAGTATAGAATTCAGGTGCACAATATGAGGCATTGTCAGCATCTGCGTTTATACTAGTACATGAAAGTTCTAAAGCATCTGGTGAAAATTCCAATGCTATATACGTTCCATTATCCACGAATGTGACTGACTCATTCAAAACGGATACAGTTGCTATCTTATCAACAATTTGTGTTGTTGTCTCTGAGAATATAAGAAATCCTATGGCGAGCACTATTGCTACTGCTACAAGAGCTGTGATTACTGCGTGTAATCCAGATATTGCTTGACCTTTTTTAGTTTTCATTTTAGTCTTATTGGAAAAGAATAAAAAAATAAAAAAATATTCTATTTATTGCGCTCTTCCAACTGCGAATCTAGCAACTAGTCCCAATAGTAATGCTCCTATCATCGTAATGACGATTATAGGTAACCATCCTGGGATATCTGCGATTGCTGCAATAGTATCTTGGGTTCCATTACATGCATATGATGTATAGGTTCCATCTGTGTTTTGACATGTGGAGTTTACACCATCGCTTGATTGTATCTGAGACGCTGTCTCTGACATTATTAGAAATCCCACTGCAAGTACAATTGCTACTGCAACTAATGCTGTTACGATTGCAGATAATGCCCCTATAGTTTGACCTTTTTTAGTTTTCATCTTGTTACTTAAAAAGGTGGACATCATCTAACTCTTCCAACCGCAAACAATGCTACTAAGCTCAATAGTAATGCTCCAATTATTGTTATGACGATTATAGGCAACCATCCTGGGATGTCACTCATAGCGTCTTGAACATCTGCTATTGCATTTGATGCATTTGAATCTGCTGCAATTTTTGTGTTAGAAGATAACTCTGCTAAAATTAAAAACGATACTGCAAGTACAATACCTATAGCAACTAATGCTGTTACTACTGGAATCAATTGATCAATTGCTGCTTTTTTATATTTTGCTAATTTCATCCTTTTTTTCCTCCCCCGAAGGTGTTGTATATTATTAGAACTCTATTCGTTCTTATGTATGTAAGAAATGGAGGGTATATAAAGGTATGTTAACACATCCATTAGTCCCTTCCGATTAGGATAGCCACACTAAAAGCTACCAAAGCCAATGTCACATATATTGTTATATCTGATACAAGGTCTACAACCCTAAGCAACAAGGCTAATACGAAGATTAGGAAGCTTGAAGCTGTTATGGACTTTCCAGTATGCCCTGTAGTCTGTATAAATCCAAAACTAGTTAGAGCAAACATCGTTATTAATATCAATACTCCAAAATATCCACCCATTAGCTCAGCATTCACTGTTTGTGCTAATGAAACTATCCCAGATGAATTTCCAGCCAATGTGAGATTATACGGTGCTGGAACAGCATAAGCTATATCTATTGCTCCCGCCAGTAGCATAAGAAGTAATATAATCCAATACGCTTTTGTTTCTTTAATTGATTTCTTCATTTTGGTTTATAACGGAAGATTAAATATACTATTGAAAATATGAGTGCAACCCCTATCATAGCAAAAAAGATGTCTATGATAAATGCAGGCATACCAATCTCCAGCCCTATTTCTGTGACCAGGGCCTTTGTTATGGATATAGACTGCCAAATATATTGAACGACATTGAATATGCCTGAGATTAATTGATCTAATGCACCTAATCCTGAGCTTACTTCTCCAGGCTCTGTTTTTTCCTTCATGAGACTTGAGATAGCGTATGTCTCGTTATATTGTGCTGAAATGTTCTGGAATACCTTGTTGGTTACATTAATATCATAATTAACTATGTGTTCATTTATTATCATAGTTCCGCCTATTAAAAACAGAACTGATATCAATGCCGCCATAATTGGTGTTTCTAATTTCATTTTGCTCTTTCAATCCTCATAATAACAATTCCCCCCAATATGATTAAAGTGATGTATGCGGGCCATCCAAGATAATAAATACCCATAATCCTTGCTAATCCTAATCCTATTAACAACATTATGATTGAGGGAGCTGGATGCCATATTCCTATCAGTAATAAAGTTATGGATAGTAAAAATGTCATAAAAACTCCGAATTGTTGTTTTGTAGTATCTTCATAATAAATGCTCCAAGTTGTATCAAATGAAACTTCTATTGTATTCAGTATGAACTCCTCATCATTAATGACAACATATGCTATTCCCATGTATGTTTTGTCATCTACCGAGGTATCATTGCCTATGTCAATTAATATTGTACCGCTATAAGAACCAGTAACACAGGTTGTATTTAATGCTGTGTTTCCAGCTATATCCATTTCCATTACCTTTAGACATGCTGATGTTATTCCAGAACCAGCATCTGCCCATCTGAAGTTAAAGACCTTTGTTGCATTCGTGAATGTAAAATTGTAGGATACCTCTCTAAATTTATCATAATCATCATACCAATCTCCACCTATTAAATTTATTCTAAAATCTCTAGTAGTGGATATCATTTTTAATGGACCATCAACTAAATAATTAATTCCACGATAGGCAATTGTAAATCTATACCATTCCGTAGATAATTTTATTCTCCCAATAGCATTTCCGCTCGTATCTGTTTCTAGTATTTCAGTTATTCTATATGTATTTGTAGCAATGGTATATTTTTCAATAGTAATATATGCATCTTCTATATCATTACCAAAGGTGTCTTTGACATTAAATTCTACTTCTGTTGTGCCATCTGTTATGTAAAGATTCACAACCTGTGTAGCGTTGCTTATATTTATCAGATATCTTTGATATGTAAAATGCGTTCCGTCATACACAAAATCAACTGTGATATTGCTTAGGTATGATGAGCTGTTAGGAACAACACAAAAGGATTGGTTATTATAAAGAGTGGTTTGTGAATAGTTACCATATGATTTTGTTCCGTCTGGGAGTGTTGTAAAGTGATGGAATGCAAAATCCATAGAGAGTGTTTTATTGATATAGTCGTATGTTGATTCGTTTCTCATAGAAAAATTAATTGCTGGGTATCCACTAAGTGTACAATTAAATATCCCCTTGCCCATTTCATATATATAATGGGTTTGATTAAGATGACCGAAGATATCATACACGGATATGTTTACGGTATAGGTGCCTCCACGGGTTTGGTTAACGTCTACTGTGCTTGTATAATTATATGAGGTTCCGTTCAGAGACGATACAATACTTGCGATTGATACACCGCTACCATTTGTTATGTTCAGTGTAAAACTAGCTAAATCAGCCAGGTCTGAGAAGGTTATATCTATCGTCGCTGTTGGTGCATCTGCTTCACTGATTGCTGAAGTGTTATCTGCGGTAAAGAAATTCGCTGGATTTAATGTGATGCTTGGAAAGTCTGTATCATAAAACCAACTTCTTACAGATGAATTAAGTTCCCCAAAATCACAGCTGGCAATATAATAGTATGTATCTGATGTGGTGGCATTTGTTGTATAATTATCTGGGGATGTTGTCTGATTAATCCTCAATGTTGTTGGCGGATTATTAGCATCAAACCACAGGCTGATATTTCCACTAGTACAAGAAACATTTATATTAACCTGTGAATCGTTCGCTTGACCATCTGATGGCGTGGGGGCTTCAAATGTTGGCATTCCAGCTATTGGACAGCTAGTACCGCTAAAAAATCTGATATTATCTACATGCCACCCCCCCTCATTTCCAAAAAATCTTAATTCATCGATTGAGTTCATTGCACCTGCATCGTCTCGAGGAGACATATTGCCTGCTAGTTTCTGTTGAGAGTTGTTAGTAGTATTGTACCAGTACCAATCCATCTTTGATTCCGAGGCATTCATAATGAATGTAAAGTTATACCAGACATCAGTCGAGTATGTCATCACATTGTGGGCAGAAGAGTCATACCAATTCCATTCATTGCTATAGGCATATACCTGCCATGCATTATCATAACCCTGTGCTGGGTCCTTATCACCAGCAAAAAATCCCCCTAAAGTCGAAGGGTTAATTTTTATGTCAAAACTCATCATATAAATTCCGCTTGTTAATTCTCCCAATGAACGATTATAAGCATATTGGTCACTAGCTGTTACCGTTGCTGTTATCCAGCCACTTACGTTCTGGTTGAGCGTCATTGAGCCTGTAGTTATATTAAAGTCATTTTCATTCCCGATTACATTCAAATAAATATAATCTTCTGATGAATTAGAAGGTGTCACACCCTCATCACAAAAAGTTATGTCTTCTTGAGACACGTTTATGGCGGAAACTATATTTGTAAAACTAACAAAAATAATCAAACTTACTAAACTAAGTAAAATAACTTTTTTCATTGTGCCGCCTGCCAAGATTTGTACATGACAATCGAAAGCAAAAAACCCATCACCCCAATGATTAATGGCAATAATTTCATTAGGTTAGTAGTGAATGTTAATTTATCTGCCAATTCAGATAGATCAGGATTCGAAGCTATCTCAATATAAATATTACTGAAAACCCCAGCTAGGAATATTATTACTATTAATATTATTAAGAAAAATACAAAGAACACAGGATGTACCCTAACCATCGACGCTAACGCTAACGCAACGATACACAATCCAATCATCAATAAAAGGAAAGAATTATCTATAACTCCAGGATACATATCGTTTATAGTATTCATTGCATTCCTTCCCTTGCTATCAGTATCATATCGTTGGACTGTATCACTCTCACTGAATTGAGTATTTATCTCATCAGATATCTTAAATGCTATAAGCGTTACTACAGCAAATACTAGGATAACAATTGCTACAAAAATTAAATCCTGTATTGATGCTTTTTTAGTTTTCATTTTTTATTCTTCTTTGGACGACCATACAACATTTCCTGCAATATTTTATTTAATTCTTTTGTCGCTTCCCTACATGATTTATCTGGATGCAACTTTTTAAGATTGTCTAAAAAACCTCTATCAACCCTTTGGTTTTTTGCTTGATGTGTCTTTAAGACTGCCATCACAACTCGCCATATCCTTTTTTCCTTTTCCTTTCTCTCCAGAGTTGTAAAACTCTCCACCCAAAGCCCAATATTACTAATACCATCGCTATATATGCTGCCCAGTTTACTATCCATAGGTATCTAAATAATTCCTGTGATACTCCAAGATCTGCTTCATCCGCCATTGTAACTATCATACCAATATCCAATGACAAGAGTAACAAACCAAAGACTATGCATAATCCTTTTAATGTTACATTAAGGATTTCATTCTCGCTGAATCTTTTGACTATTTTTGGCAATGCAAATACCCCTATTGTAATAAATAATATTAATATTGTTACACTTAAACTTCCCATTTCCTCGTCAACCTCCGACTCCGCAACTACTTCCCTCACTCCCCCATCGCAAAGCTGGATTAAATATTCTCCTTTTCCAAGAGAGAAGTTGAAAGAATATATTCCACCAGCCCACGCTGTTAGATCTCCTTCTTCCACAATATCCCCCGTCATATTGTAGATGGTATAATTGTTTATAGAACACCCTATCAGCTTCGGTGTTGTCATCGTGCAATTTGTTGTTATCTTGTGGTCGGGTCGATCTTCGCACAATTTCAGAGCTTGGACAGTTATACCTAAACATATCAATACTAAAACTGCCATCATTAATAAACTTATTGGTTTTTTCATTTTGCATTTTTCATCCTATCACCAATTCACCACCTGCATTAGGGTCTATTACAATTTCACAACCAGCAGGAAATTCAAATCCTGCAACTTTAAATATCGAATTTATATAAAAGTATCCTGCATTTATGAATTTCAATGTATATGCTAATACCGTGTCCTGGTCTATTGATGGATTCAGACTACAATCTGCTATTCCATCCTTCATAAATGCATGTGGTGGGTCTATTGGGAGTATCATGTCTAATCTGTTAGTGTTTGACCCATTGATAGTTACTGCTGATTGATTATACCAGTCATCTGCGGTTATTCCCCTTAAGCTTGTATTCTGATAAACTGTTGTGTTTGATGCTTGTTCTGCAACTTTCATTGGGTCATCCCCAGTTATTTTAGTCCATCCAGCCATTGTTGGTATATCAAACTCTTGGTATGTACTATAATAATTTATTGCCAATATTGTTTTGTTATATCTAATATGTGTATTGTTGAACCAATCTACTGCAATATATTGTTTAACTTCAAATGAATCTCCTGATGCTCCAACGGCATTACATGCCCAGACTTGCCATTCATCATACCTGGAATTGTCTGATGTATCTGTGACATTTACATACACATAATCGGTTCCGCAAACAAGAGTATTATTGAATGGCAATGTACATATGTGTGATGTTCCACCTGTTGTTGAACACGATTCAAAAGTATTATTAGCGTTGCTTATCGTTGCTGTTGCACCTTCATTTGTATCAAAAGTAAACGTTGGAGTTAGGTCTCCCGTGCTATTGTATGGTTCTGTCAAACTTCCGTTAGGATTTGAAGTAAGATTTATGTTGCTTAATTCTGGTGGTGTTGTATCTGCTACAAAAGGATAAATACTATTTACATCAGGAGAGCCATCATTAAATAAGATTGTTATATCTCCACCACAAATATCACCAACAGAAGAACAACTACCAATATCAATAGAACGATTCCATATATTGACTTCGTCAAGTTTACCTTCAAAATTAGTATAAGCGGCTGGATTCTGCTCATCTCTGTCCCAAAAAATAAGACGATTGTCTGTTTCCGTGTCCATGCTTCCATCAATAGCATCTTTGAAAATTAAGGTATCATTCAATATAATCCATGTACCTGCGTCATTTCCAACAATAGTAACCATTTGCCATACATTAATTGGTGGTGGATAAGCATTTGGCTCTCTCCAACCACCATTACCATTGTAAACTCTTATATAAGGACCTGCTTCAATATGTAAAACCCAAGATACTGCAGTCCCATCATGTCTTCCAAAAACATTTTCATCTGCAGTAAATTTATCTGAATAAATCCAAAGATTAAAAGTATAATTTTGCAAATTACTCAAAAAATCGCTTGCAGTGTAATAACAGTCCTTATCATCAGCCCCATCTGTATTTTCTAAAGCGCCATCCCATACCCCTGTTGTGTTTGTAACACCACCGTTAATAAAATCATAATTTCCTGTGCTGTCAGTACAGTCATCCTCCATGTGAAGATTTAATATTTGCCCCTCCGTAGATACAGCGGAGACAAAACTACTTAAACCTACTAGAATCAATACAAACAAAAGCAGTTTTGCTGCCCTAGGTGTTCTTATTGTAATTCGCATTGTATATCAAACCTATCTAATACATTATGAAAGCCTTCATTTTTTACTTTATTAAATCCTTGTTTGCTTATATTTAAAATTAAACAGCTCTCTCCGCTTTGGCATATGCCATCTCCATTCCCATCTCGGTTGCTGTCGCACATCACTCTTTTATTGTTAACATCAATCGTGCATTCACCCCACGTTGAATAATCACATATCCAATGCAACATGTAACCAGATTTATTTAGATAAATGTTTGCTTTATTATCAGGCATTTTTGAGATGGCAACACTCCATTCATTATTTATTTTATACCATTGTATTGCTCCCACTACTGTTGCAATCATTAATAAAAAAACTACCATTATTATTAATTTTTTTATTTTCATGTTATCACCGTATGCGTTCCATTAAAACGTATAGAGCTTGAACAATTTTCATTCAAACAAATTCTATTGGTATCTTGTACTGTTAGGTTGCCAGTTATATTTACATTTTTTGTAGTTGCATTAGTATAAATTGCCCCAGATATATTTACACTCTGGGTATAAGTATCATTTAGATATGTATATCTTGTTCCATTTACCCACAGTCCAATCCCTGCTGTAACATTGTTATCCACATTACTATGTGTGGCCAGTGATGTAAGGTTGGTTGCTAAGTCAGTCTTGTTAACGTAGTCAGCTATCTCTGCTCCGAAGTTGACATATGTCATGTAGCTTGGCTTATCTGATGTCCAGTTACCGATTGTGGATACGTTACCGTCTACATTGGTGTTGGTTGCATAAGAAGGTTGGTCTGCTGTCCAGTTGCCAATGCTGGATGTGTTACCTTCTATATTAGTGTGGGCTGCAAAGCCAGTGATGTTAGTATCTAGATTAGAATGTGTTGCATAAGAAGGCTTGTCTGCAGTCCAGTTGCCAATGCTGGATGTATTGCCTTCTATATTTGTATGTGTACCATAGCTAGGTTTGTCTGCTGTCCAGTTACCGATTGTGGATACGTTGCCGTCTATATTAGTGTGTGTTGGTAGTGCTGATATGTTTGTGTCCAGATTGGAATGAGATGCTAATGATGTCAGGTTGGTTGCTAAGTCTATATCAGTTACCAGTAAGGATATGTTGGTATCTAAGTTAGTATGTTTAGCATAGCTTCCTTTGTCAGCTGTCCAATTGCCAATGCTTGATACGTTACCGTCTACATTGGTGTGTGTTGGTAGTGCTGAGATGTTTGTATCTAGGTTGGAATGTGTCGCTCGTGTTGTTAGATTGGTTAATACATCAGCATCAGTAGCGAATATATCATATAGACTTGTGCTGTTTATTGTGTAGCCTGTTGCATTAATTAGTTGTGTTTGTAATGATCCGTCTTCATATGCTCTAAATAAAGAGTTTGCTTGTACAGTTGTACCTAACCATAAATCATCATTAGCACCAGAGGTATAAATATCTCCTGCTGTAAAAATATGAGAACTGGCATATATTGTTCCTCCCGCAGTAATGCTTCCTGTTGTATCAATCTCATTAGTAAATTCAAATCTATCAGCAGCATTATCCCATTTAATAGATTCTCCAGCTGCGTCTCCACCTTCATAGAAATAAATATAACTGTCTCCCTCTCCGCCACCAATAGAAAAATTCCCTGCTTTGATATTAACCGCTGTGATATTATTTGTTCCTACATCTATGTTAGATACATTCCGTATATAGCCTGTTCTGTCTGCTGTCCAGTTACCAATGCTGGATGTGTTGCCATCTATATTAGTATGTGTTGGTAGTGCTGAAATATTGGTGTCCAAGTTGGAATGTGTAGCTCGTGTTGTTAGATTGGTTGTTAAGTCTGCGTCTGTTACTATATCAGTTAATTGGGACCCATCCCCTATGAAATAATCTGCTGTTATATTTTCACTTGCTGTAAGATTTTTTATTATAAAATTACCTTCTTTTCCTGCACTGTAATGTGTATCAACAACTATCTCTATTAAATCTTCCACAGGCTTTGTTGGCAGTCCGTTTCTTGTTCTTTGTATTCTTATCCAGTACAAGTTACTGCCATTAATTGTTAGCAGTCCCCAATTTGCCAGATCTTCTTTCTCAAAGATAATAACTCCGTCCTGAATGAATCCATCAGTTCCGTCTATCGGTACAAACGTATCCCAGCCTCCTGTGGTTGAATGCTGGAAAACCGTTATGACATTATGAGAAGCAGGTGTATTCAAAAAAACTTTAATCTCATCATATTGTTCTGTGTGTCCTATTAATATATAGTCATTATCATTTTCAAAAAAGATAGTATCATTTTCTGTTCTTGAGAAGTTTAAGGTTGCGTTTACTATTGTGGTACCATTAATAAGCCCCGTGCTCATGTTTATTGGAGTTCCTGAACCTTGTTTAAATAAATCTACTCCGTCTCCAACGACTAAAGCTATTTTTTGTGCAGTTCCCGCTCCTAATTGATCAACCACAATAGCTTCTATTATTCCACCTGTGCTAGTCCTGTCTTCTATTAATATATCTAATATCCCTTCTGATTGTTCAGCTGCCAAAGACTCAACAAAGTAATCTATCTCTAATGCTTTTATATCTCCGAAGCCAGAGGTGTTTATGGCTATATCCAATGCTCTTTCTGTATTTGAGGTTGCTACATGTATTAAATCAAATTCTCCAACTATCTCCAATTCATGGGTTGGTTCTGTGTTTATGCCTAAGAATCCCAGTATTGTTACATTTCCAGAAGCTCTAATATTTCCATCAGTAATATTGGTTTGCCAATTAGATGTAAAAGTTGAAGCATTGATGATAGAAGCAAAAGTAGTATTTGGACTTATATATGTTCCGTCATCAACCCATTTACTGCCTGTAGAAGTATTTCCTGCTACATTGGTGTTGGTTGCATAAGAAGGTTGGTCTGCTGTCCAGTTGCCTATGGTAGAAGTGTTACCGTCTACATTAGTGTGTACTGCAAAGCCAGTGATGTTAGTATCTAGATTAGAATGTG
>SDBV01002611.1_pt1 | contig 26866 bp, 34 predicted proteins | sample 2277081 | NCBI WGS metagenome assembly SDBV01 (sample SAMN10402039, study PRJNA504765) | marine sediment metagenome | isolation source: marine sediment core GS10_PC15, 223 cmbsf | place: Arctic Ocean: Southern Knipovich Ridge | collected 2010 | reverse complement strand
TGACTGGGAGGATGTGGACGGAGTTATCGATAAGCTGGCGGAGGAGGTCGGTGAATTCAAGGGGGCCGATAGCCAGGAGCGGAAGGAGCAGGAATTTGGCGATTTGCTGTTTACCCTGGCTAACATCGCTCGCCGGCTGGGGGTGGACTCGGAGTCGGCCCTGCGGCAGACAAACCAGAAGTTTTACCGCCGCTTTGCCTACATGGAGACGCTCTGCCGCCAGCGCCGGCTGGACTTAAGCCAGCTATCCTTCGCCGAGCAAAACGCCCTGTGGGAGGAGGCAAAGAAGGAGGTGGGGTGAGGCTAGTGGTCGGTGATGTTGCTTTGCTAAATTCATAACCGCAGGGAATTTATTTATTCTTTCGCTGACGAATTTCATGAAGGTAGCGTATTAGTTCTTGTCTCTCTTCTTCAGTAGTATCTAGTAAAGGGAGCTGTGTCCAGTTCGCCGCCTTCAGAATTTCCGCAATAGGTACTCCATATGCGTCGGCCAGTTGATATAATATAGAACCATGAAGTGATTTCTCTGTTCTTGCGCCTCTTTCTATTTTGCAGATACAACTTTTATCCTTGCCCTTGCCAATACTAGCTGCTATTTCTTGCTGAGTTTTTCCTTGCCTCACTCTAACCTGAGTCAGGTATTCCCCAATCGCAGTAGTTCGTTTTTTTCTAAAAGAGCCCTTTCGCTTCGACATACTTTAAATTTCCGGTTTTAGGGTTGAGATAAGCTTGTGGTTTAAATTATCTAACTTAAGTTGACATTTTGTCAACTTTATGCTATGCTTCATATAACTGGGCAGTTCGATATTGCAAATATTCCAAGTAGCAGCTAGAATATAATCCCTAGCGGTTCCCGTGTAGCCTTAGAGGGAGAATGCCGATGAGGAACAGCTATCAGATTAAAGAGCTAAAGATCGAGGTTAACAGGAGCTGCCCCCTAAAATGCCTCCACTGCTCATCTAATGGGATGCCTCATGCCCCCGAAGAACTTTCTCCAGATAAAGTATGCGAGTTGATACGGGAATTTGCTTATTTGGGGGGCGAGAAAGTATGTATTTCTGGTGGTGAACCGCTATGCTATGAAGGTTTGACGGCTGTTATCGATGCTTGTCGTCGAGCCAATACTGAAACGGCAATATATACGACGGGTATTAGTTCCAATGGTAGCTCCCTACAACCTATTTCAGATAGGATGTTAGGTCTATTAGCTGAAAGTAATATTAAAATCATATTTAGCCTGCACGGGGCGCGGGCTAAAACTCATGATAAACTGACACAAGTTGAAAGTAGCTTCAATACTACGATGATAGCAATGGAGCGAGCTATCAAGGCTGGAGCATCAGTGGGGGTTCATGTTGTCCCTACGGCCATAAATTTTAAAGAAATTAAGGATATAACTAAATTATTGGTTTCTGTGGATATTAAGAAGGTTAGTTGGCTTCGCTTTGTACCTCAAGGAAGGGGTCAATTGAATCGGCATCTGCTTCAGTTAAATAAGGAGCAGCTAAGACAACTCGCTAAAACAAGAATAAAACTGCAAAAGATGCACCAGACTATAGAAATTCGGACGGGGTCGCCCTTCAACATATTGTGTCCTGAATTTGCAGTGCCGTGTGAAGCTGGACTAAGTGTACTAACTATTAGACCTGATGGGTATACGGTGCCATGCGATGCGTTTAAGCAGTTCAGACTGAAAGACGGTTTTGGGAACGTTTTATATCATTCACTCTCAGAGGTCTGGAAGAAATCAGGCGTGCTTAATGAAGTTCGAAGGATACACGAAGCTAGCTTGACCTCTTCATGTACCTCATGCCCTCTATACGCACGGTGTAATTCGGGCTGTCTTGCCCAGAAGGCTATTGCAGCTGGGAAATTGACAGATGGCAAAGACCCTGAATGTCTACTAAATGGTGTGGAGATGAGATGTGGCGAGGTCGAGGCAATCCCTGTTTGCTGACTTAATTGCCCACGTGCAGCAATGTGACAGTTGCCCACGAATGCAGCACCGGAAAAAGGTGTTGAGTTCTTCTAACGGTATCCTCGATTCCCCGGTACTATTCATCGCTGAAGCTCCCGGTAGACTTGGGGCAGATAAGTTCGGCATACCTTTATATGGTGACCAGACCGGCCGTAACTTCGAAATGCTTATTGCCAGCGCTGGCATTAAGAGGGAATCAATTTTCATCACTAATGCCGTTCTATGTAATCCCAGAACACCAGATGGCAATAATGACTCACCTACCTCAGCAGAAAGCCGCAATTGCTCTCAATATCTTAGAGAGACACTGGAAATAATTAAACCAAAGTATGTTGTACCATTAGGAGCAATAGCGCTGGCTTCTCTCAATGCGATTGAGTCTCACCAGATAAAATTATCTGAAGGCGTGGGAAAGTTATTTTCATGGGATGGATATCAGGTATATCCAATCTTTCATCCCGGTCCCAGGGCTTTTATTAGACGGACAAAGGCTCAGCAGGTAGAGGACTATAAAGCTCTAGCTGAGTTGGTGGGTAAGTTATAATGTCAGGACAAGGTTCATATCAACTAAACGATCGTTTTCTGATCGAGTGGTTAAAAAAGCATCACGAAGATATTGCTTTCACCGCCAAGTTGCCGTATGAAGTACACGGACGCACTGAAAAGTTAGTCGTGGCTATCGACAAGCTGGACAGCAACGAAGAGTTGTACAAGCAAAAGGACGAGGTCGCTGAGATCTGGCGAAATTTGATTGGAAAGGCAATAGTGTACTTGAAATCGCAGGATGGACGGGAAAAATACCACGATGATGAGGACTATGGTGTTGAGAAATTAGACGAATTTTTTAAGACATTTCGCGAATTCGAATCGTTGCTTTATGGTGCTCAAGAGGAACGGTATCGTGACCACATGGCCCATATGCTTAGTGTATTCCTCGTAGGAGAGTTCTTGATTAGAGGGACAATTGGATTTGACGAGATAGATGTTAATGATAAAGATTTCCCAGAAGACAAGAAAATTTCTGTCGATGAGAAAGAGGCAATGTGGTGTATTATCTCGCTAACGCATGACCTTGGTATTGCGTTAGAGCGAATTGTTGATATCAGCCCAAAGGCTAAAGATATGCTCGCAAAATTTGGAATAATTAATATGCAAGAATTATCGTATCCGTTCCTTCGCCTACCTCTTCATGACTTCGCAATCCAGTTCATTAGCTCAGATTTGGAAGCATTAGCCGGTAACGATGAAAAACGCTTCATTCCGCGTATCCAGTCGAAGTATTTTCTGAAGTTTTCAGAGGCATATGAAAGGCGCGACCATGGCATAATAAGTTGTTTAGTTTTAGTGAAAAATCTAGTATATTTCCTTGAAACGGATTACTCGTTAGATCTCCGGAGACCTCTTCTCTTAGACGATGCAAAGCAATTATTGGTGAGACGTAATATCCTAAGAGCTATTGCGGCACATAGCAATGAGAATATCTATTACCTTACTCTTCCACAGTTTCCATTCCTACTCACAATCTTTGATGAGCTGCATGAGTGGAGCAGGCCAAGGCTTATTGAGATGTTTGAAAAGGAAAGGCCTGAAACTACGGTTACTGTGGAAAGTTTAAGTGAGACTGGTGTAAGCTATAAAGTTGCGCTGAGCCCTAGGTTCACATTGAGTGATGATGAAAAGAACCGCTTGAGAAAAGAGATTTGTAAATACTTTATAAGAAAGTGTGAGAAAATTAAAAGGATCCTGAGGAGTGCGGTTGGTGGCGAGCTTAGAGATCTCATACTGACTTTTGAGGTAGTTGATGGATTGGAAGCTAAGGCCAAATCCTATAAGATCATTCATGAGACACCAGTAAATGTTAAAATATTAAAAGATAACGAAGAAATCTCATGGCTACAACTTCTAACAGAAGTCCAATGAGACTACTGGTCGGGGCGGGAGGATTTGAGCCTCCGCCCTTCGTCTTAAGAATTGAACGTTGCAACGGGGAGTCTAAGAGGGGCGAAGCCCCTCTTTATTTAATTTCCCCTTCCCCAAAATCAAAGGGGAAGGGGATAAAGGGGATGGGGTCACCAGATAAAACATATGAACGAGTACAACATATAGACATATCGGTGTTTATATGCTACTATTGACTGAGGGTAAAGGCGATGGGAACGACTCTAAAGCGTACCACTATTTTCCTTACCGAAGAGCAACATGAGAGGCTGCGCCGTCTTGCTTTTGAGCAGCGGACATCAATGGCTAAACTCCTGCGTGATGCCGCCCTGGAGATACTGGAAGACGAGGAAGATATAAGGGAGGGGCTGAAAGCCCTAGCTGATGAAGAAGGCACTATCACCTGGGAGCAGTATCAGCGCCGGAGGGCAGAGCGGGTCGAAGGGTGAGCTATCAGGTCAGGCTGAGGCGGGCGGCTCAGAAGCAGCTAGACGGGCTCGGCGGACGAGACTACCGGGCTGCTGCCAGAGCTATCTCCGCTTTACAGGGAGAACCCAGACCGAAGAGGGTTAAGAAGCTGGCTGAAAGCGGCCTCTGGCGTATAAGGATAGGACAATACCGGGTGGTATATCACATAGATGACGGGGAAGGTCTGGTCATAGTGGGGCGTGTCGCCAGGCGTAGCGGAGATAACTATAAAAGCCTATAAGAGTCGGGGCGGGCGGATTTGAACCGCCGACCTCCGCGTCCCGAACGCGGCGCGCTAACCAGGCTGCGCTACGCCCCGATAGCACTATTATAAGCGGATTTAACCTGTTCAGCAACAATCGTTAGGAAGTTTGAAGGGCTAATCTTCTACAACGGAGAGTCAAAGAGAGGCGAAGCCTCTCTTAAAACAAATCTTCCCCCTCTCCAAGATATGGAGATGTATTCTTTGCATGAGGAGGTTACTAAAATTGAAATACTGTATTGTGATAATTGATGGGGCCTCGGGCTTGCCGCTGCCTGAGCGCGGGGGCCTTACCTGCCTGGAGCTGGCTCATACTCCAAACCTGGATGCCATGGCGCAGGAGGGTACTCTTGGGCTGGCCCGTACTGTGCCGGTGGGGATGGAGCCTTCCAGTGCCTGTGCCTGCATGTCACTGCTTGGTTACGACCCCAGGGTCTATTACCTGGGTAGGGCAGGCATTGAGGCCCGGAGCCTGGGCATTCCGGTTGGTGAGGGGGAGGTAGTTTTTCGCTGCAACCTGGTGGCGACCCGTGACGGGAAAATGTGGGACTACAGCTCGGGGCATATCAGCACTGATGAGGCGCAGCCGCTTATCTCGGCTTTAAACCAGAGCCTGGGCGACGACAGCATTCACTTTTACCCCGGCGTCAGCTACCGCCATATCTTGAAGCTAAAAGGGTGGGAGGATGCCCTTCTGGCCGCCTGCACTCCGCCCCATGATATCCCGGATAAGTCCATTGCCCAATTCCTGCCTAAAGGTCAGGGGAGCGACCGGCTGTGTGACCTGATGGCGAAGTCGGAGGATGTGCTCTGGCAGCACCCGGTAAATGTGGCACGAAGGTCTCGCGGCGATATACCGGCGGCGATGATATGGCTCTTCTGGGGCAGCGGTCAGGCGCTGGACTTGCCCGCCTTCGAGCAGGTTCATGGGGTCGGGGCGGCGATGACCTCCGGGGTTGACCTTCTCATGGGCTTAGCCGGGATGATGGGGATGGATGTTCTAAAAATAGCGGGGGTAACTGATGGTCTGGACAACGACTATGCCGCTCAGGCGAGCGGAGCGCTTGAATCACTTGAGGAGCGTGATATGGTCGTTATCCATATAGAAGCCCCGGACGAAGCGGCTCATGCCGGGTCAATTGATGAAAAAGTGGAGGCTATCCAGAGAATAGATAGAGGGGTCGTCCGCCGGCTCCGCTACTGGCAGACAGGCAACCTCCGGGTGCTGGTTATGCCTGACCACCCCACACCGATTGAAACTCAGACTCATAGTGATGACCCGGTCCCATTTATGTTGTGGGGAGCAGGCCTTGCCGCCAGCGGAGGTAAGAGATTCACCGAAGCCGAGGCAAAAAACACTGGTCTTTTCATGGAGGAGGGGTATAATATAATGAGAAAACTGATAGGGAAGTAAGTGTGCCAACGCGGGAAGAGGAGTACTGGGCAGGCAGGAAGGAGCCCAGAGGGAAGGCGCTGTGTCCCTTTTGCGGAAGCCCCAGGGTCTATTATAATAAGCGTTATAAGTCATGGAGATGCGGGAGTTGTGAAAAGAGTTTTCCCTCGCCAAGTTATGGAGCCAGAGGAAAGCCAGCGTGGTGGCAGCGGTTGCTGGGTAGAAAATAAACGAGCGTTGAGGTCGAAGTTGTGGCGCTGATTGTGCAGAAGTATGGTGGTTCATCGGTGGCGGATGCCGAGAAAATTAAGAATGTAGCCAGGCGCATTGCCTGGGCCAAGGATAAGGGCGACCGGGTGGTAGTGGTGGTTTCGGCAATGGGCGATACCACCGATGAGTTAATCAGGCTGGCTTACCAGATTACCGATTGCCCTGACAACCGCGAGCTTGACATGCTGCTGTCCACTGGCGAGCTTGTCTCCAGCACCCTGCTGGCGATGGCGTTGAACCATATGGGCTATGAGTCAGTTAGCCTTAGTGGTGCCCAGGCCGGGATAAGGACTGATGCCGCCCACAGCCAGGCCAGGATTGTCGGCATTGACCCCAAGCGGGTGGTCAGTGAGCTGGATAAGGGGAGGATTGTCATTGTGGCCGGCTTTCAGGGTATTACGGAGGAAATGGATGTAACCACTCTGGGGCGGGGTGGCTCGGATACGACGGCGGTTGCCCTGGCGGCAAGCCTGGGGGCGGAGGTCTGCCAGATATATACTGATGTTGAGGGGGTCTATACGGCTGACCCATGGATTGTCCCCGATGCTCAACGGCTGGTCGAGATTGGCTACGACGAGATGCTGGAGCTGGCGACTTATGGGACCAGGGTGCTGCATCCTCGGGCAGTTGAACTGGGGGAGCTATTCAATGTTCCGATACTGGTCGCCTCGAGCTTTACGGAAAGTCCGGGGACATTAATTGATGGAGGAGTATCAATGGAAGTGAGAAATAAGGTAAGGGGCATCGCTCATGACCTTGATGTGGCCAAGGTAACCGTGGTTGGCGTGCCTGACCGTCCCGGCATCGCCTCGGCTGTCTTTCAGCCTTTAGCCGCGGCCGGTATCAGTGTTGATACCATTGTTCAGAATGCCAGTATTGAAAATATTACCGATTTGACCTTCACCGTGGCTAAAGGCCATTTAGACAAGGCGATGGAGGTGGTAGAGCCGATAGCCAAATCGATTGGTGCCCGGGAATGTGCCAGTGATTCCAAACTGGGCAAGGTTAGCATTATCGGCACCGGGATGCAGAATAGTCCTGGTTATGCCGCCAGGATGTTTGGAGCGCTCAGTGAACAGGGTATCAATATTCAACTTATTACTACCTCTGAGATAAGGATAACCTGCATTATTGATGAGACCAACGTTGAGGACGCTGTGCGTATCTTACACCGGGCGTTTGAGCTGGAAAAAGAGGAGTAGCTGGCAGTCACCACTGGTCAGTTTGCTACCACTGATGTCAACCAGTAGCCTGTTTTTTCTATTAAGCGTCAGGCTGGATAGTCTTATCTTGCGCCTTTATTTATAGTAACCCTATCCCCCTTTATCTCCCTTCCCCTTATCAAGGGGAAGGGAGAGTGGTTATATTAGAGGGGCTTTGCCCCTCTAACTCCCTTAAATAGCATTCTAGAGCAGGGGCTCGCCTCTCTTTGCCCCTCTAATATTCTACCTAATTACTATTCCAGAGTAAGAAAAGCAGTGAAGGCCAGCTTATTTAAGCAATTCCCTATTCTTTGAAGGTTACCAAATGTTAGGGTGTTTAAGAGGGGTGGTAGCTCCTCTTTTTAATATCATTCCCCCTCTCCATGATATAGATATATATTCCTATCATGAGGGTGATATAAATATAAATCTATGGGATATAATTGGCAATAGCCCTGAGTTCTCCGGGAGTTAATTTCCTTTATTTGGAGAAGGTAAAAGGTGACAAAACCATGTCGTTAATATAGAACACATGTGCTATTATTTTATGGGGAAACAATTCAAAGCTAATTAGATAGGAATTGTTATTCTAGTTATGTAAAGGAGAGGGGTATGAGGCTATTGAGGCTAGCCGTCGAGAGACAGAGATGGGACCTGGCAGCCCACACCATTGTCCTGGTCACTGCCAGGCGCCTGGACAAAGGAGATAAACCACATGCCAACAAGAGTAAAGAGAAAAAGAGGCGGCCAGCCTGACAACCAGAACGCCAGGAAGCACGGTTTCTACTCCAGGGCGCTTGATGAGGCCGAGCGGCTTGACTTTGAGCTAGCCACCGGCGTTAACGGCATTGATGACGAGATTGCCCTGCTGAGGGTTAAGATAAAGTCACTCCTTGAGCATGACCCGGAGAATATCAAGCTGATTATGCAGGCGACCAATACCCTGGCGGGGCTGGTTAAGACCAGCTATAACATGAGCAAAGAGCAGAGGAAGGGACTGAAGGAGGCAATAGGTAATGTCCTTAGAGAGGTGGCCCTCCCTCTTGGAATTGGCATTGGCAGCGCTATCAATAAACAGTAAATATCCTACAGGACAAGAAAGATGTTGCCCTTTTCGATCAGAGAGCTTAGAATGACATGGCAAAGATGATTCCCTTAGTTGTTAACGTTATAGACAGGGCTTTTAATACCCAACGGCGTTCTATACGCTTTTTGCAGGGGCTGATTATTGGGCTTCTTATTATTGGTATTATATTTGGAATTCTAGCGTACTATACGTCAATGTTACTTGGATTTGTAGAAATCTTAATTGCGCCTGCTTTAATTTGGTCAATACGGAGCTATAGGGCAGTAAACAAAGATAATGTTGGACTTCTTAACGGAGCCAATAGAACTCTAATGGGAGCAAGAAGCCAAACCGAAATAGAACATAGGATTAGAAAGGAAATCGAATCAGAAAGACAAAAAGGAGAATAGTATGAGCTTTTCATTTTTCGGAGCAAAGATTCCTAAAAGTGTTACATGGGAAGAAGTCAGGCAGGAAATTCTTAGCACAATTGAGCAAGAGGAAGACGGATTGGTAAGAATTAAGCCTTTTCAGTATGAAGATATGCTAACCAATCAAAAAATAGCAATTAGGAAAAGCCCTTACTATTCCATATTATCTGTTGACGGTAGGAAATATTACTTTGAATCAGAGACAGGTGAATTTGACGGCACGGTGTTTGAAGCGGAGGAAAGCTAGGTGTAACTCTTCTCCTTTTCCCACTCCCGTGCAGCTTCTTCTGTTGTACGGTGACCCACTTGCTTTATGTGACCATCGGAACGCTCTTGCTGATGTTCTTTCTCCCGACGTTCCAGGTCTTTAGTTATACCGCCATGTACAATTTTATTACCCACTTTGAATTGGTATTTGTATGTATCTCTTGATGTTTTGGCCACATTAGACCTCCTTACTAATAATTATAGCACGGAAGGATGATTTGTCAAAGGATAATATTTCAAAAGAGCATATAAGCCAGCTACGCCCGTATCAGCGGGAAGTGGCGCTGGCGATACTGGACAGCGTCTTTGGCCGTAAAGGGCTTACCTTCTCTGTGGAAATTGCCCGGCAGGGGGGTAAGAACGAGCTTTCAGCCCAGCTGGAGCTGCTGCTGCTGACCCTCTACATGGCGGAACCATCGAACCTGGTGAAGTGCTCGCCTACCTTCAAGCCGCAGGCAGTTATCTCGATGATGCGACTTAAAGAGAGGCTAAATGACGCCGGCTTCGGCGGCATCTGGGCGGGTGAACTGGGCTACGTCATCAGGCTGGGGAACGCCCGGGCGATATTCCTGTCCGCTGATGAATCAGCCAATGTAGTCGGCAATACCGCCCATATTCTGCTGGAGGTAGATGAGTCCCAGGATGTCAGCCGGGAAAAGTACACTAAAGAGTTTAAGCCCATGGGGGCGACCACCAATGTAACTACGGTTCACTATGGTACTACCTGGGATGATAGCACCCTGCTGGAGGAGGTAAAGCAGGCTAATCTTGAGATGGAGAGGAGGGATGGCATAAAGCGCCACTTCCGCTATGATTGGCAAGAGGTGGCTAAATACAACCCCGCCTATTCGGACTACGTTGAGGCGGAGAGGGAACGCCTGGGGGAGGGTCATCCCCTCTTTCTTACCCAGTACCGGCTGCTGCCTATCCGAGGCGGCGGCGGTTACCTCAGTCCGCAGCAGAGGGCGCAGCTTCAGGGAAATCATTTGCGGAGACACCAGCCTGAGCCAGGTAAGGTCTATGTTGCCGGGATTGACCTGGCCGGGGAGGCTGAGGAGGAGGAAGGCGCCAGGCTGAGAGCCTTGAAGCCGCAGCAAGATTCTACGGTGGTTACTATCGGTGAGCTTGATTTCTCCATATGTGATGAAGTTCAAAAGCAGCCTAAGGTCATGGTTGTTGAGCATTACTGGTGGACAGGCAGGAAGCACACCGAGCTCTATCCCCAGTTAGTCGATGTCCTCAAGTCAGTCTGGCACTGCCGTAAGGTGGTGGTTGATGCTACCGGGATTGGTCAGCCGGTGAGCTCATTCCTGAGGCAGGCACTGGGCTCAAGGGTATTTCCATTTACCTTTACCGCTCAGTCAAAGTCGGAGCTAGGCTTCAATTTGCTGGCGGCCATTAACTCCGGTGGAGTGAAGATGTATACCGGGGATGGCTCGGTGGAGGAGCAGGAGTTCTGGACTGAGATGGAAATGGCCAGGAGTCAATACCGTCCCAGCCAGACCATGAATTTCTATGTTGACCCCGGCCGGGGGCATGATGACTTCCTGATGAGCCTGGCACTGGTGGTTGAGGCGGCCGGCCAGTATGCTCCCCGCGGGGCGAGGGGTAGCTAATCAGAAACGGCAATTATCCCCTAGAGACAAGTAATATAATTTATGATAACTAATACTAATATTATAGGTTATTTAGTATATTAGGCAAACAATAGAAGGAAAAGCAAATGGGAACAGAGAAAGAGATGGTTTTGGTGGAATGGCATGATGCTAGGTTCTTTCCTGGTACATACAATGAAAAAGCCATCCAGCAACATAGGATGGCTTTATTCAAAAGTCTAGGCTATTTGGTTACAAGAGATGACACCACTACAGTCCTAGCTGCTGAAACTAATGACCAAGAGGAATACAGAGATATAACTCTAATCCCTAGCGGTTCAATCATATCTATCAGCAAACTACTACCCAGAGCGCTTATGTAAATCTCGGTGTTCTTTGGGAGTTAGCACTCTTAAATTCCGGGGGTCGTTGTTCTCTGTGTTGCGGTCTTTATGGTGTATCACTAGGTTGGTTATGGGATGTTTCTCCCCATCCCCATCAGAGATGTTGCTACGACGCCGAATAATAGCCTCTCTTTGTGCTGATGTTAATTCTGCCATTACTTATCACCTCCATTTAGATAGTCGTACACGTATTATACTACTTTAGTATGGGGTGTTAAAGGGGGTGTCAAGGTGTAAGTGACAAAAAGGCACCGTGTAGCATATTCCCAAGACAATTGGCGAGGGGTTGACAAGGTATGGTATACTGTATTTCATAAATGGTAGGAAAAGTTAAGTTAAGACTATTGACTTTCACAAGAATGTGTGTTTTACTAGTAGTAGATTGGCAATTGGGAGGTAAGTGATAGAATGTGTGGACATTTGTCATTACAACCGCTAATTGTTAAAGTAAACCTCACGACCATAGTCACCACCGTGAATATAGACCACTTACGGGTGCTTTGTCAAGGGCGCTTGACAAGCTCCTTTTTTGTGACCGAAATATTCTCTTACTGAGAGAATGAAAAGTGGTTACTGTTAATGTAGGGAATCTTGGAACCTTGTTTACCAAGGATGCTGTGGTTCTTGACCCAAGAACCACAGTGACGGAGCTTGCGAAGGAGAATAATCTGATGTCTTTGATGAAAGTAATGGGATATTGTACGTTTCGTGCGGTATTGCATCCTCGGACACCAATTGAATTACCTAATCCAGGGCGTGTTAGTCCCGTGCCATGGTGGGGGGCTATCATAGTGATTGTTATTGGTATCGGCGTGTGGATATATGGAGGCATAGCGGGAATGGGCGGACTGACTGAAGCGGCCAGAGCTATGGTGTATCTACCACTTGGCAATATGTTTGGTATGGCTGTTGGGATAAATAGTGTTAAGGCAGATACAAAATCAAATACAGCTGCTAATGACTAAAGAAATAGACGTTAAGAAACTAGAGGATTATCAACCAGGTGCTAGCCGGACCTTAGTACTTGATGCACTCAAGAAGGTGTCTAAGTCACCGAAGCCTTCCCGGAAGAATGGCGGACAACCTGCTCCAACATCGTCTTAAACATCGGTTGCTCATCTTTCCTATGACTATATCTAAAACTATACTCATCAACGTATTCCTGTAGATGCTCTGCCGTTACATGATGGTATGTGCCATCAATGCTACGTTTTAACTGACTCCAAAAAACTTCAATTCGGTTCGTGTGTATTCCATAGCCTGTAACATATACCTTTCGAGAGTGCGCTACTGACTGTAGCTACTTAAGAGTGGTTGTCTGGTGGGTTCTGACCAGGCTTGACAATCGGGCTTGTCAATCGTAAAAGATGGGTATATCATTGGGAACAAGAGCCATGAGGTACCCTGATTCCTCATGGCAAGTTGAAATGGGAAATACCAAATAAGGTACAGTGGATAAACCACTTCTGAAGACAATTGTGTTAAGCACGAATAATATGGGGACGAAATACTTGTATAAATACGATAGAGGAGGAATACAAAATGAAGAAGTCAGGTGGATTTTTCGGTGGTTTCTGGTTCGCCGGCTGGCTCTTCACCATCGGCTACGCCAACTTAATATGGTGGAAGGTTATACTGGGTATCGTGGTCTGGCCCTTCTATCTGGGTGACGCCGTCCTGGCTGGATAAATCCGGAGTCCTGGAGGGGCGTAGCCCCCCGGATATGGTCAGCGGGAGGCTTGGAGGGATAATCGTCAGTACAAGAAATCAGACATCCCGATGTTTGTTCAATGGTACCTCTATGTAACAACTTTACATTTTGTCTCGCGTGGTAAATCAGCTCGAGCAGTTAAGTCTTAAGCAAAAGAGAAAGGCTGGATTTTCCGCTTGCTACGGATATCCAGCCTTTCAGCTATGTTTTGATGAAGCCTTAGATTCAACTCTTTCCGATTCTGAACATCTTGGTGCCACATGTGGGGCATGTCCCCTGGGTGGCCGGCTTTCCGTTCTTCATGGTGATGGACTTGGCATCCCTTATTTCCCTCTTGGTCCGGCATTTCATACAGTACGCTTGCATTGGTCTACCCCCTTTTGTATGGAGGATAGACTATCCCTACCGGGATGTCAACAACGTGTTGCTCATCTTGCACATTTTGATGGCTTTTTGTTTCATTTACTGCAGTAGTTTAGCCGAAGTGTGCTAAAATGTAGTCGAAAAACACAGCAGCAGATTTTGGAGGCGATTGGACAATGGGAAAGTGGAAATTCAAGCCCGGAGATACAGTTATAGCGAATGAGAAAGCCCCTGTCGACTGTCGAGGCCGTCATGTGCCTGAGGTAATGCCGGCAGCGCTTTCAGAAAGGAGTACACAGTGAGCAATACGCCGCACTTTGAAAGGCTTTTTCAGCCGATTCGATTGGGAGAGATGGAAGTTAAAAACCGGTTTGTCCTGACGCCGATGGCAACTAACTTTTCCAGTAAGGACGGCTTCATAACTGAAAAGTTAAAAGCTTACTATATGGAGAGGGCGCGGGGTGGTGCCGGTCTGGTCATGGTTGAGGAGAGCTGTATTGACGCCCCGGTAGGCAAGGGTGGCGCCTATCAATTGTATATTGATAATGATAAACAGATACCTGGTCTAGGAGAGCTGGCAAAGGCGATTCACAAGCACGGGGCCAGGGCAGCGATACAGTTACACCATGCCGGAAGATTTGCCGCCACCAGATACACCGGCTGCCAGCCAGTGGCGCCTTCAGCCATAGCCGGAATGGGTGGTGATTTGCCCCGGGAGCTATCCATAGCGGAGATAGAGGCCATCATTGACCGGTTTGGCCAAAGTGCTGAACGGGCACAGAAAGCCGGCTTTGATGGTGTAGAGATTCAAGCCTGTCATGGCTATTTATTAACCAACTTCTTGTCAGCTGATTCCAATAAACGCCAAGATGATTACGGCGGTTCTCTGCAGAACCGAGCCAAAATAGTCCTTAATATTGTTGATGCCGTCAGGCGAAAGGTGGGGGCAAGCTACCCGGTCTGGGTACGGCTTACCATGAAGGAATTTCATGCCGAAAACGGTATTGACCTGGAAGAGGCGAAGCAGTTAGCCGTCTGGCTTGAGAAAGCTGGCATCGTAGCTCTAAACTTAACCGCCGACCACCACCGCGCCAACTTCGGCATGCCCTGGAAGGTGGAGGGAGAGAAATTACCCCGTCCCCCGGCGGCACATCCTCACGCATTCATGGTGCCGTGGGCTGAGGAAATTAAGGGGGTAGTCAGTATACCGGTTATGCTGGTGGGCTGGATGACTTCTGAGACTGGGGAAAAGGCATTGGGTGAAGGTAAAATTGATATGGTAGCAATGGCCAGACCTCTCCTTGCCGACCCCGAGATTCCCGATAAAGCAACCTCAGGCAGGCGGGAAGAAATAAGGCCCTGTATTGGCTGTTTCAAATGCCGGGAGCAATTCCTCGTCGATAAGGCGCTGGAATGTTCAGTGAACGTTAGCGCGGGCAGGGAGTATGAGTACCTTATTGTGCCTGTAAAAATAAAAAAGCGAGTGGTAGTGGTGGGCGGCGGTCCCGGTGGTCTGGAAGCTGCTAGAGTGGCCGCCCTGAGAGGTCACGAAGTGGTTCTCTTTGAAAAAGAAACAGGTTTGGGTGGTCAATTAATTGCCGCTTCAATTCCACCATACAAGGGCGTACTGGCTGAACTGGCTATTTACTATAAAGCTCAGGTTGAACGGCTTGGAATTAAGGTGGAGCTGGGCAGGGAAGCCAATACAGAAGTCATCATGAACGCCAGGCCCGATGCCGTCGTTGTTGCCAGCGGGGTGACTCGTTCTATGCCCGGCATTCCCGGTATGGAGAGTGACAGGACAGTTGATGCCGTGGATGTCTTAACCGGCAGGGCAGAAGCCGGTGCCACCGTGGTAATTATAGGCGGTGGTGTTACCGGCCTGGAGACAGCTGAATTCCTGGCTGATAAGGGTAAGAAGGTAACCGTTATTGAAATGCTGGATAATTTAGCCTCCGGTATGGAGAGAACACATAAACAATTCCTGCTGAACAGGCTGGACTTACGCGGTGTCACTATCCTTACCGGGAGCAAAGGAGAGGCAGTTCAGGCGGAAGGCCTGGTGGTCAGTACCAAGGCCGGGCCAAAGCAGGTCTTGCCGGCTGACACCATAGTGTTAGCCACTGGTGCCAGACCCAACCAGGTGCTCTATCGGGAGCTTTCGGGCAAGGTATCTGAGATTTACCTTGTTGGCGACTGCGTTGAGCCACGTGGTATTCATGAAGCCATTGCCGAAGGTTTTCACGCCGGCCAGTTAATCTGAATGGAATTTGATAAAGTTATAGCGCAGGCAGTATAAATAAATTTCCGAACCCTAAACAAGGAAAACATATTACCGGGAATTGTTAATTAGATTTTAGAGAATAGCCTAAGGAGGACAGAGAAGGAAAAGGGCTATGCTCAAATGATAAAATGATGAGATGTCGACAGAGTAAGAATCTTTTTAGGAGATGAGCTAACATGACTAAATTAGGATTTATCGGTGCTGGAAAAGTTGGTACCGCCTTAGGGGTAAGTCTAAGCGGCAAGGGTTACCCGGTAGCGGCAGTATATGATGTAAAGACAGAGGCAGCTGAATACTTTGCCCAAACGGTTAGTGGTTGCAACGTAACAAGTAAAGCTCAAGACGTGGCTGATGCTGCTGACCTTGTCTTCATTACTACTACTGATAACCTTATTAATCCGGTAGCCTCAGAAATAAAGTGGCGGACCGGACAAATGGCAGCGCACTGCAGCGGCGCCAACAGCACGGCTCTCTTGGAGTCAGCCAGGAAACAGGGGGCTGTTGTTGGTGTCTTTCACCCCGGTAATTCGTTTTCTGATAAAAAACAGGCGATTAAGAATATACCGGGCAACACCTTCGATATAGAGGCGGAGGAGCCGCTGTTAAGCACATTTAAGGAGCTGGCTACTGCCCTTGGGGGTTACTGGATAGAAATAAGCGCAGATGATAGGCCAGTTTATCATGTAGCCATAGAGCTTCCGTCTCTCTTTGTGATGCTTTTGTTCAGATTAGCCGTCGATATGTTTCAAGCTATGAATATAGCACCGGAACAGGCAATAAGTGTAGTACTACCCTTGATAGGGGTAACTACCACTAATATTGATACCTTCGGCACGTCCAAAGCACTCACCGGACCGGTGGATCGCGGTGACACCGAGACTATTAAGAGACACATAAATGGATTACGAAGAATATATCCTTCCGTGCTGCCCCTTTACCGGGAACTCGCTCTCCAGAATATCCCGTATGCGCTAAAGCACGGGTCAATAGACCAGCAAAAAGCTGACCAGATAGCAGACATGCTAAAAAACTATTAAACAACCTGAAAGAGCCAGCAACTAATTTTGTAAAGAATGCCGTGATTAGTAGAGTCAGGGAGGTCTGCAATGAGGCATGCCAAGTTCTATGTTAACGGAATTAGAAAAGAGGTTGTATGTAGTCAAGATAAAAAACTGCTGGATGTTATTCGTGCTGGTTTTGGTCTTACGGGTACAAAAAGGGGGTGCGACAATGAAGGTTATTGTGGCGCCTGTTATGTTCTCATGGACGGAAAGGCGGTGCGTTCGTGTTTAATTACGATGAGAATGGTACCGGATGATGCCAAAATCGTTACTATTGAAGGCATAGGAACCTTAGACAATCCGCATTCCATTCAAAAGGCCTTTGCTTATGAGGGCGCTATTCAATGCGGATTCTGCACCCCAGGAATGATTATCCTGGCAAAAGCTCTTCTTGACGAAAACCAAAATCCCACTGAAGACGAGATCCGGCAGGCTTTCAGGTGGAACTTATGCCGCTGCACAGGCTACAGCTCAATCATTAGAGCCGTTAAGCTTGCCGGGAAAATACTAAGAGGTGAGGTAAAAGAAGAAGATATCGGAGTTGATACGTCCGAAGGAACTTTCGGCAAGCGTGTTCCACGACCGACTTCTCTCGCCAAGGCTACGGGTGCTACCCAGTTTGGAGATGATATTCCCATGCCGCCTGACACACTCCACTTAAGGCTTGTCCGCAGCCCACATCACCATGCCAACATCAAAGCTATCGATACCTCTGAAGCTGAGCAAATGCCGGGTATAGTCGGCGTGCTCACTGCTAAAGACATTCCGGGCACAAACCGAATTCCATATCCACAGTCGAAGCACTACACAACATATGTTCCTAATGAACCTATTCTCTGCGACAAGAAGGTTGGTGAGTGGGGCAGCGTTGTCGCTATTGTAGCTGCGGTCACTGTTGAGCAGGCGCAGGCCGCGGTGGACAAGGTGAAAGTTGAATATGAAGTTCTTCCCCGCTACAAAACGCCTGAGGAATCTCTAGCCGAGGGGGCTATTCCCATCATCCCTGAATATAAAAGTAACCTTAACCACGTAGGTTATCTGAAAAAAGGTATACGAGAAGAAGAAGATGCTGAAAAAGCGATGGAGGAATCAGATGTCATAGTGAGCCATAGTTTCGTTACCTCTCGCCAACCCCATCTGTTTAATGAGCCGGAGAACGCACAAGCCTTTATTGATGAAGAAGGTCGTATCACAATCATGTCTAAGAGTCTCAATATCCACCGCTATAAGATTCAGCTCAGCGGGGCACTGGGCGTTGAGGCGGACAGATTGCGCTTCATAGAAAACCCCTCCGGGGGTCAGTTCGGTTACAAGGCATATATTACTTGCGAGGTTTACGCGGCCCTGGCTGCACTGAAGTTGCGCCGTCCCTGCAAGCTGGTGTACTCCATGGCGGAGAGCATCTTAAATACTGGTAAGCGTGTTAGAGTCTGGGTTAATGCCAAAATGGGAGCCACTAAAGACGGTTATATTAAGGCACTGATTTATGATTTTGACCTGGATTGCGGCGCCTATGACGGTGCTAACTCGGTAATGCTCTATAAATGTCATAAGTACATAGGCGGGCCGCACAACATACCAAAGGTTTATGGGGAAGGCAGAATTGTTTATACCAACAATAATCGAGCCGCTGCCTGCCGTGGTTTTGGCGCCACGCAGATACAGCTGGTGTCTGAAGTCCTTATGGACGTATTGGCGGAAAAGCTGGGGATGGACCCGCTGGAATTTAAGTCCCTGAATGCCTGGCGAGAGGGCGACGTCGGTAACTGGGGAGCGAAACTTGACTGCTACCCATACCCGGCAATGCTGGAAAAACTCCGCCCCTTTTATAAAGCAGCAAAGGAGAAGGCTCGAAAAGAAGCAACTCCCGAAAAGAAACGAGGTGTCGGCATTGGCGCCGCGGTCTTTGGCTGCGGATTTGATGATATGCTGGATACTTCTACGGCCTGGGTCGAATTGAATCCAGACAATGGGGTAACTGTTTACGCCACCTGGGCTGACCCGGGTGAGGGCGGTGACATAGGTGTTCTCACCGCCGCCTCTAGAGCTATGGGCGGCCTTCCCCCGGAAAAAATCCGTATGGTTACCAGAGATACCAGTCTGACACCAAATAGTAGTGGCTCGATAGCCAGCCGTCAGACATCTCTTACCGGAAATGCCATTCGTAAAGCCTGTGAAGCGCTTCTAAAGGCTATGAAAGATAACGGTTGTAAGGACTACGATGATATGGTAACCCAGAAAATTCCTGTCAGGTATGAGGGAGTACACGTTACCGATACAGTTGTGCCGATTGACGAAAATTGCCAGGGAAAACCGGTGGAGAACTGGCAATACAACCTCCAGATGGCTGAAGTAGAAGTGGAAGTGGCTACCGGCAGAGTCAGGCCACTGAAGATGACGTCAGTTATTGATATTGGTGTCATCCATAACCCACTGGCGGTTGAAGGTCAATGTGAAGGCGGCATGAATATGGGATTGGGTTTCGGTCTCTGGGAAGACTTCGAGCCTGGTGAAACCAATACCTTGGTTATGGGGGGGATACCTAACTTCATAAATTCGCCGCCGACGGAATGCCATTATAACCAGACTTTCCGACCAAATGGTAATTTTGGCGGCACCGGCTGTGGGGAGTCTGTCGTGCAGGGAGGCGCACCGGCCGTGGTGAACGCAGTTTTCGATGCCTGTGGTGCCAGGGTATACGAATTTCCGGCGAAGCCAGAAAGGATTCTGGCTGCACTAAAGACACTACAGCTGTAAGGAAACAAGGCCAGTAATTATGGGCCTGCCAAATTTGCTGGCGGCTATTAACTCCGGAAGAGTGAAGATGTATTCCGGAGATGGCTCGGTGGAGGAGCAGGAGTTCTGGACTGAGATGGAGATGGCCAGGAGTCAATACCGTCCCAGCCAGACCATGAATTTCTATGTTGACCCCGGCCGGGGGCACGATGACTTCCTGATGAGTCTGGCACTGGTGGTGGAGGCTGCCGGCCAGTACGTGCCGAGGGGGGCGAAGGGAAGCTAATCAGAAATTTAAGGGGGGCGTGAGCCCCCCTTAATAGTTTATGCTTTTCCTCATCAAGAGGTAGCGGAGTCTAGTAGGAATAGTAGGCGGTTCGCCTGCCCACCCAGAAGGCAAAAACGCCGAGAAGCAGGACACCGAGGGCAATCAGGAGGTAGGTAAGCCAAGTAGGCATACCGAAAGCAGCCGTGGAGCCAAGATGGAATGACCCGGCGCCCGTCCAGTCGCTCTCGTTACCGGCAGCGTCTACAGCTCTTATTCTCCAGTAGTAAGGCTCGTCCTTGCTGGCTGGCGCCAGCTCCTCCATTGCAGTGAGGGTGTACTCTGATTCAGCAAGGCCCTTTTTCTCCAGTACGATAGAAGTAGCCGCAAAGTTTTGAGAGGTGGCAATATGCAGGCTATAAGTCACCGGTGGGCTAGCGTCCGTGGCGTCTGCCCAGTCAAAGTGAACTGGCTGTTCCGGCTTAACCCCCATTTCGGGTAGTAATGGCCGGGGTATTGGTGGTGCCTCTGACTCCATGGTAAAAGTAAATTGTTCAGTGGTGGCGCCGTCATTGACGGTTACATCGTGTGCTCCACTCTGGCTGAGAGGAGCTTTGAAGGTGGCGGTAAAAGAGCCATCAGTGCCGGCAGTAACGGTAGCTACCTCCGTGGTATCATACTTGATGCTTATGCTTGTGCCCCCCAGATACCCGGTGCCAGTGACGGTTACCTCAGTGCCGACGTGACCGCTGGTGGGGTTGATGCTGGCACTAATCGATATTATGACGCCGAACTGTGCCGTGGCTGAATTATCGTCCTCGTCTAATGCCTCTAAGACGTAGGTGCCCGGCGTCATATCCGGCACCTCAAAGGCAGCGTCAAAGCTGCCGTCACTATCCGCCCTTTTGTCGGTCACTATCTCTTCAGTGTCAAGGAAGATGCTGAGATAACTCCTTTTGCCAAAACCGGTGCCGCTTACTGTTGCCGTAGACCGGGCGCTCCCTTCGGTTGGGCTTATGGTTATTTCCGGCTCTACGGTGAAGGTAGCCGTGATTTCAGCCAGGGATTCTTCACCGGTGACTTTTATCTCGTGGTCACCGGCGTAGCTTGGCGGAATAGTGATAGTCACCTCGAACTCACCGTCAGAGTCGGTTCTATCATCACCTATTTCTTCGCCGTCGTATTCAATAACAATATCCTCTCGGGCACCGAAGTCGGTACCAATAATTTCGACTTCAGTATCCGCCGTGCCATCATTGGGGTCTATGGTAATCTCCCCGCCGCCAACTATGGTGAATTCGGCAACTGCTCTTATTCTGTTGAAATTGTAATCGACCGCATAGAGAAAATAGGTGCCCGGCTCCACATCCTCATCATCGGAGCCATCCCTAAGCCTTTCAGGCACTTTGAAGGTGGTGTCGAATTCTCCCTCGTCGTTATCGCCCTCCCAGCCGACACCAATGGTCTTGACCAGCTCGTAAGTATTGACATCATCACCAATGTCATCAGTGGTGTCGGCTTCATCCTTGCCGAAGTAGATATCAACAAATCTCTCGGTATCATCGTGACTCATAGAGAAGCCCGAGCCCGTAATGGTAATTCTGTCGTCAATTTGCCCCTCTTCGGGGTCGAGTTCAATCTGCCGCGCTGCCAGGGCCGGTGTGGCCGGTATGACCGCCATCAGCAGGGACAGGACGATGGCCAGTGCCAGGATGCGAAATATTTTATTAAGTTTCATGTGATTGCCTCTCCTCTTTTACTCCGTTCAGGGTTCCGACCTTGCGCAAGTGAACCTTCTCATGCGCTAACTGCACAATATTCGTCTACCAAATAGTAATTCAAACCACCCCCTTTGTCAAATTCTGGTGCTTCAATTACTACCCCCCTTTTGATAACTAGTAACCCTATCCCCCTTTATCCCCCTTCCCCTTAACAAGGGGAAGGGGGAGTGGTTATATTAGAGGGGCTTCGCCCCTCTAACTCCCCTGATTACTGCTAAAGGCTTCGCCGCTCTAACACGCGTGATTACTACTATATGGCAGAGGCTTAGCCCTATCAATTCCCCACTTGCGTATCTGATATTGTTCCTCGCTATGCAGTAGGGGTGAGGTTAATAAACAATCTCTCCTCCTTCCCTGATTGGGGGAAAAATGCGACAAAGTACTATTGACCATAATAGAACATATGTGCTATTCTGTGTCTCGTAACTGTACTGTGTAGAGATGCCGCCAGGGGTGAGCTATGGAATTGGGGATGATTCACGATGAGCTGGATTTACCACCGGAATATTGTCACTATCGGGATGAGGGCTGTGAGTTTGCTGATTCCTGTCTTCACTGTTCATTGCCAAAGTGCATCTATGACGAGCCCGGGGGCAGACAGCGCTGGCGTAAAGGGCAGCGGGACAGGGAGATAGCGAGGCTATTCTATGGTGATGGGAGGGGAATAAAGGAGCTGTCCTCGATGTTTGGCATTAGCCAGAGAACAGTGCAGAGAGCATTAAAGGCTTATTTACTAGGTTCATCAGCAGCAGGGGTTAAAAAGGTATTGGAAAGGACAAGAAATGGATGAGGGTTTTAATCCAACGCAATTAAACCAAAGTGACCGGGAAAGAATAAAGGGCTATAAAGAACTGCTTGATTTCTATCATGGCGTACACTGGCCGGGTAGAGAGAGGTGGGGTGAGAAGCGTCTGACCTTCAACTATGCCAAGGTCTTCGTAGATAAGATAACTTCATATTTGATGTCCGGGGTTAACTTTGTTGTCGAGCCTGTAGACGACTCCGATGAAGCCAGGGCGAAAGCCCGCCGCGCCGAGCAGGTCCTGCACCAGGTGTATGCGGATAATAATCTGGAGCAGCTTGACCTCGAGACCGAGATTGATTGTGCCATCCTCGGTGATGCCGGCTACAAGGTTATCTGGGATGCTGAAAGTAAGCAGGTCAGAATTACCGCCCCTGATGTCCAGGGTATCTATGCCTGGTGGCTGGGGGACGATACATCACGGGTGTGGCGGGTAGCCTCGAAGTATAGCCTTGCCCGGGAAGAAGCCGAGATGCTTTACCAGGTGAAGCCCCAGACTAAGACAGCGACTATCACCGAGCTTTGGACAGATAGTGCATTTGAGCTTTATCTGGACAATGCGCTGCTGGAGAGGAAGCCTAATCCCTATGGATTTATACCTTTCATTATTTATCCCAATCTGAGAGAGCCCAAGAAGTTCTGGGGTATATCTGATTTGATTCAGATTATGGAGTCGCAGCGAGAGTTGAACCGGGCAATGAGCCAGCTATCCCGAATACTGGAGCTGTCCGGCAATCCCATTGCCGTGCTGGAGAATGTGGAGGAATCGGAAGATATTGCGGTCAGGCCCGGGGCGGTGTGGAATATACCCGAAGACGCCAAAGCCTACCTGTTAGACCTTTTGCAGGGTGGCGGCGTCAGGCTGCACATAGACTATATCAATTTGCTGTACAGGACCCTGCACGATGTCTCGGAATCCCCCCGGTCTGCCTTCGGCGGCACCGAGAGGGATTTGTCCGGGGTTGCCATGGAGATTGAGCTACAACCCCTACTTCAGAAGGTGCGGCGGAAGCGGATTATCCGCACTGCGGCTTATAACCGGCGAAATGCGCTCATTCTTAAGCTTGCCGAGAAGTATCAAAAAGAGAGTTTTGGTGACTACCGCTTGAGGGCGGTCTGGGGGCCGGTACTGCCTCAAGATATGACGCGGGTAGTCTCTAATGAGCAAATATTGGTGCAGGCCGGGATTTATTCCCGGCGCCGGGCTATGGAGGAAATAGGTATTAAGGACCCGGAGTCTGAATTCAACCGGTGGCTTGAGGAGAGAGAGACTATCCTCAGGATGAATAAAGAGCTTGACGCCAAGTCTGCCAGGGGCGGAGCGAGAGAGAGGGCTTTACCATCCCGGGCCGGAGGCGCCGAGGAATAGGGTTCAGGAGTTTTCGTGCTGATAGATACGGTGCTCAGTCACGGGACGAAGGCTTATCTGAGAGTCTTTAAAGGAGGATGAAAGTTGCCTGATGAAGAACTAAACCAAGAACACGGTCCCAAGGGGGAGGAGCTTGAGGATTTGAAGGCCCGGATTGGTGAGCTTGAGGGCCTGGTGGTGGAGAGAGACGAGGCGCTCAGGGCTGGGGAAGCCCGCTTGAGCGAGGCCGGGGCCAGGATTACCGAGCTGGAGCAGGTGATGGCGGAGAGGGACAGCGAGGTGGCTGCCCTGAAGCATTCTCTGGCCAGTTCAGATGAAACGTTGGCCAGTGTTAAAAATTCACTGACTCAGGCGGTATCCAGTTACCGGGCGCTGGTAGTTCAGGCTAACCCGGATGTGCTTGATGAGCTTGTTACCGGCGACAGCGTTGAGGCGATAAACCAGTCCCTGGAAAATGCCCGTGCCCTCATTTCCAGAGTGAGGCAGGGGCTGGAAGCGGAAGCCTCCAGGACGAGAGTCCCCGCTGGTGCTCCACCGAGAACATTGCCTGACCTATCCGCCCTGTCCCCACGGGAGAAGATTCAATATGCAATAGGAGGTAAAAGATAAATGGCTTTAACATTAGCTGAGGCAAGTAAACTATCCAGTGAGATGCTGCTGCAAGGGGTAGTGGAGACCATCGTCAAGGATTCACCCGTATTGCAGCAATTGCCTTTCATTGAGATTGTCGGGAATGGACTGACCTACAACCAGGAGAAGACCCTGCCTACCATTGATTTCTATGATGTTGGCGATACCTGGGCGGAGTCTACCCCAACCTTTGAGCAGAAAACGGCCAACCTCAAGATTATGGGTGGTGATGCTGACGTCGATAACTTCCTTAAGGCGACCCGCTCCAGTCTGCAGGACCTGGAGGCGGCCGTTATTGAGCTTAAGGCTAAGGCACTCCGGGATAAATTCGAGGAGACCTTTGTCTATGGTGATGCCACGGCCGCTCCCAAGCAGTTTGATGGAGTAAGAAAGCTCATCGATACGACCACCGCCGGTGACCAGGTGATTGCCGCCGGAGCTGGTGGGGCTACCCTGACCCTGTCCATGCTGGATGAGCTTATTGATGCGGTCAAAGGGGGCAAGCCCGATGTGCTGCTGATGAGCCGCCGCTCCCGACGTAAGATTAACGCCCTGGTCAGGGCAGCGGGCGGCATGATGGAGACTGACCGGGATAAGTGGGGTAACTTTGTCCAGTTATGGGACGGCATTCCAGTTGGCGTTAATGACTGGATACTGGATACCCACGTGGTCAGCGGTGGTGTTGAGACAGCCACTACCGGCGGTACCTGCTCCACCATTTACGCCCTGCAAATGGGAGAAGGCGCTCTTTGTGGCTTGACCGGCCCCGGGCACCTGACTGCGGAGCCTATCGGCTCCCTGGAGACCAAGGATGCTTCCCGGACCCGAATAAAGTGGTATGTCTCGCTGGCTCTTTTTAGCACCATCAAGGCAGCGGCTCTTATCGGCGTCCAGGACTAAACGGGTTCGGCGGTTGAACCTGAAATCAGCCGCCGCTGATAGATTATCTGAAGGGATAGGGGGCTGGGAGAGGAGCCCCAGCCTCCTGTCCGGAAAAAGGAGGTATATTATGGGACTAGCCGTAATAGAGCACATTGAGCATCCCTTTGCCAAGGGCGACTTGAGCTCGGACGGAGTCCAATGGAGCGCAGAGAAGACGACCACTACTGATGACTACGAATCGGTAGAAGAGGTTACCATTAATCCGCCGGCACTGGGAGCAGTTATTGAGTTTGAGTTTGGGCTTACCTGCGCGGTAAAGTCCAGCGGTACTCAGGAGAGTGTCCTTTTCAAGTGGCAGGCACGAAACAAGGGTGGGACCTGGGTTGACCTTCATAGTGCGGTAACGTATGCGGCTGATGCGTCCGCCTACAAGGAATACACTTATAGTGGCCGCTTCCAACCGGTAGCTGACTTTGGTACTGTGCCCTTTGATATCCGGCTGGAAATCAAGTCAGGTGCCGCCGGTGGTGAGAATGCCGTTGGTAAGACCAAGGGCTCAGGCTATGTCAAGGTAGTTTACTCGGCTGTATGAGGTGGCTAATGGACTTTATATTTGACCCTAGTTTGGTGCTTTATTTGCCTCTTGAGCAGCTTGATGGCAGTTCCTTCACGTCCAAGGATGCCTATGGCCATCTGTGTACGGTTACAGGTGCTTTGTGGAGACCTAATGGGCATTACTTTGATAAGAGTGACGACCAAATAGATTGCGGTAATCCCGTTGCCACTCAGCTTACAAGCGCACTAACACTGGACATATGGTGTAAGCCGTCTAATGTTACTGCTGTACAGGCGATAGTATCAAAAGATAACGGAGCCCAAAGAAATTATTGGATAAGTATTGAACCCTCACTATTATTTACCATGGTGGTTTCTAATGTTAAGAAGGAACTTAGTATGGGGGTTTCTCCCGTAATTGATACCTGGTATAACTTTGTTGGAACCTCTGACGGGATTAACATGCGTGCTTATGTAAATGGAGAATACAAGACCACAAGGGCTGGCGGAGTATGTGACAACGATGCCGTAAATCTCATAATCGGCAGCCGTATAAGCGACAGATACTTTGGGGGTGTCATTGGGGAGGTTCGCATATATAATCGTGCCTTGACTTTCCCAGAAATCCAGCATAACTATCTAGCTACTAAGTGGAGGTACAGATGAAATATAGAGTAAGAGTTGATTTGTCCTTTGATAAAGAGGCTGACGCGCAGTCTTTGATGGCTTACGCCAAAAACCTATCCGGTAAGGCGGTCAGCATACATGAAGGCGAGCCCAACGAGGAGATAGCCTTCGTGGGTTTAGAGATTTGCCGACATGACGAATCACCGCCTCGGCCATGCACCGGGCTGGAGAGAGTAGAAATTAGAAAACTGTTACCTGAATAGAGGAAAGTTGGGGGGATAAAGGGGGTGGGTTACCAAGTGCAGGGGCAGGGGACAGGGTTATCAAATAAAAGCCTAAGGGGGTGAGGCGAATATGAACCTGACCGAGATGAGGACCATTGTCAGGCGTGACCTTAAGGATGAGGACGCGGCCAACTACCGCTGGACTGATGACGAGCTGGATAGGCATATTGCTCATGCCGTCAAGGACTTTTCTGAGGCTATCCCCTATGAGCAAAAGGCAACCAAGGCCACTACTGCCGGCT